>Ga0209100_1000137_pt1 | contig 86719 bp, 85 predicted proteins | sample lystaG_FD_185480 | JGI IMG/M metagenome (GOLD analysis project Ga0209100, IMG submission 185480) | Glacier valley bacterial and archeal communities from Borup Fiord, Nunavut, Canada, to study Microbial Dark Matter (Phase II) -... | ecosystem: Environmental > Aquatic > Freshwater > Ice > Glacier ...
AATGCGGTTGTCCGGACGCGGACAGGAATCGTGGCGCGACCCCTCCAGGTAACGCGCGCATCAACTCAAGGAGATCCATCGTGGCAGCAAACTGCGACGTCTGCGGCAAGCACCCGTCTTTCGGTAATTCAATCTCGCACTCGCACCGCCGTACGTCGCGTCGCTGGAACCCGAACATCCAGCGCGTTCGCGCCGTGGTTGCGGGCACTCCCAAGCGCCTCAACGTGTGCACCTCGTGCCTCAAGGCCGGCAAGGTCACCAGGCACGCGTAAGTAATCTTCGGGCTCGCCTCACGGTGGGTCCCTCGCCTCACGGGCGTCTTCCTTCGGGAGGGCGTCCGTTTGTGCTTTCCCCACGAAACGTGTTCTCCTCGGTACGGATTGAGCCATTGGCATGGCGGCAGCCGCGAAAACCGGTACAGATCAAGCCACTGGGGCCTAGAGAATGAGGGGCTCCCCCGCTTCCCACGCATCGAAGGCCCTGACCGCCCTCTCCCTGCCGATTTCGATCAGTTCCTTGGCGCGGTGGAAGTCAAGGGTTCCGCATGAGTCGAGCGGCACGTTGACAAGCACATCAGGGGGGTAGCCCGCCTGTCGATATCGCCTGATCGCGTCCTGCATGAGGTTGAGCGAGCGGTCCATCACGTCCAGCGTGTTCATGCGCAACACATGATGCTTGTCGGTCACACCCTCGTCGCCGCGACCAAACGCAGGCACGAGCGCCCTGAGAGCGGGCTCGATCATGTGGGGCATATTGGGGAACTTCACCTTGGGAAGCTTCATGCCGGTGAAGAGTTCTTCGCGCGAAAGGGTCGGCGTCGCCGAGGGCCCCGACAGGTTGACGGCGATAATCGCGTCGGCATGGACGTTCGCGAGCGGCACCACGGGCACGGGGTTGAGGAGGCCCCCATCGGCGAGCACCATGCCGTTGCGTGCCACGGGGGTGAATACCGTGGGCATCGCCATCGACGCGCGCATCGCGTCGATCATCGAACCCGAGGTGAACCACACCTCGCGTTGCGTCACCAGGTCGACGGCCACAGCCGTATACGGCATCCGCGCGTCCTCGATGTGGAGGTCGCCCAGGTGCTCCCTGACCTTGGACATCACCTTGGACGCTCGCATCACTCCCGCGCCGCCGAGCCCAGGGTCCATGAGCCTCAAAACGTCGCGCTTGCCAAGCCCCACCGCCCAGTCGCGATAGCTCTCCATCGAGCCGCCCACGTACAGGCCGCCGATGATGGCACCCATTGAGGATCCGGATACCCCGATGATTTCCCAGCCGCGCGCCTGGATCTCCTCGATCACGCCGATGTGCGCATAGCCGCGGGCGCCCCCGGAGCCCAGGGCGAGCGCGATGCGGCGGGGTGCGACTGCGGCGTCACGGGTCATCGTGTCTCCTCATCGAGCGAATCCGATCGCCAGCCAAATTGATCGCGATGCTTCCAAGCTACGGCCGGCCCCATCTCGGACGGTCGCGCCGTGAGCCACACCGTCTCGTCGGCATTCCAGCCCGCAATCGCCGAGGCCTGGCCATCGGCGATGACGATGGGCCGCGTCGCCGCCTCAAGGTATCCGGACACCGTGAGGTGCACCGCGTCCCAATCGGCAGCCATGGCTCGCCAGTCGGGAACGATCCAACCTCCATCGAATCCGATGGCCACTCGCCAGATGTCGCGCTGAGAGTACGTGACGTCAAGCGGATACTCGCGGCACAACTGGGCCCACGCCTCCGCCCCTGTCACCTCAAATGTACGTTCAGGCGGCGCGCTCACTGGCGTGGCAGTGGCTTCACGACTCCCGAAGCTGTCCTCTTCGAGGTAGAGCGCGGCGGGGCCAAAACCCTTCCACGCCGCCGTGGCTGTCGGCAATCCATGCGGAGGCCGGGACCACCAACGACTCGTTCCGCGTGACACTTCTCGCGCCTCGCGCTCGGCCTCAACCATTGCTGCATGCCACGCGTCGAGCACCGCGGCAGGCTCTGCCACGTCTTCGGGCGCCACCTCACGGCCGGCCTTGACGACCGCCCATTGCGCGGCCGCGGCCACGCCCCACGCTGCCGCAAACGTCGACTCGGCGACCGCCTGCGCAAGGCGACGCAGTGCCTCGATCACGCGCTCATCGGCGGCGACAGTTTCGCTGTGGTCGGCCGGTTGGTACGGCTTGGCATCGTCGACCGAGCGCGAAAGGGCCTCGGCAATCGCGGCGTCGGTCACGATGGGGAAGGGCGCTTTCGCGATGGCCGCAGCGAGTTCCGCTGGCGCGACGGGCCTGCGCGCCTCGCGCTGATGCGCGGCAAACTCGCGCTTTAGCCGCGCGCGGTCGACCCAGCCCCTCGGTCCACGCGGAGAGGGAGCGGAGTAGGCCATCTTCAGCCTGTGGGTGCCCGGGCTCGCCGAAGAATCGGCGCGGTTGAGGAGCCCACGCACGTCGCCGTCGTCCAGCAGATGGAGCAATACACCGCGGCCCCGCGGCCCGGAAAGCAGAAAATCGGCGTCAAGCGTCATAGCTGCGAGCCTACGCTCGCGGACTCATGCCCCGAAGTGATCCCAGCCAAAGTTCACCGGGATGTCTCCGTCGACCCGCACGCCCTCGTGGGCGCTCGTCACCTCACCGACGATGGTCCAGCCGTCAGGCACCGCGGACTCGCGCGGGAAGCATCCGAGAAGGTGATGGTCTTCCCCCCCTGTGAGGGCAAGCTCAACAGCGTCGAGGCCAAGCGCGTCGGCCACGGCCGCCACCCCCGGGTGACGCGGGACCGCGCCGGAATCGATCGACAAACCCACGTCGGAGGCCCTGGCGATGCGAGTCGCATCCCTCACGAGCCCGTCGGAGATGTCCATGAGGGCCGTCGCGCCCTTGAGCGCGGCCTCGATTCCAGCACCGATGCGCGGTACAGGGCGCTTGAACAGATCAATCGTGTCCTGGTCGACGCTCGAACCCGCGAGCAACTGCGCAAGTCCGGCGGCGGCCGCGCCCAGTGGCCCCGACACCGCGATGACGTCGCCAGGAGCGGCATCGGCGCGCGTCACGACCTCGAGGCCGTGCGTCTCACCCAACACCGTCACGGATATCGCGATTTCCGATGCGCCTGACAAGTCGCCGCCCACCACGCCCACGCCGTGCGGCTCGCACGCCTCGCGCAATCCATCGGCAAAGCCGAGCACCCAGTCAACGTCGGTTTCGGAAGGCGCCGCGAGCGTGATCTGGAGCGCCGTCGGAACGGCTCCCATGGCATCGATATCGACGAGGTTTTGCATCGCGGCGCGCCAGCCCACATCGGAGGCCGTCGACCACTCGCGGCGGAAGTGCCTCCCCTCGATCAGCACGTCCGAGGAGACGACCAGGTCGCCGTCGACAGACATGACGGCGGCATCGTCTCCTGGGCCGAGAAGGGTGGCGTCCGATTCCGGAAGCCGTGGGGAAAAGAGCGCGAGAAGCGCGTCTTCGCCAAGTTCGCCGATGGTGGTCACGGGGGCAAGCCTACGGTGACTGGGAGGGTCCTCCGGCGTCGCGTTCATGCCGTGATCTGCGTGCGGCCTAGGCTGGTCATATGCCCATCAAGCGCCATGTGGTCCGATCCTGGCCGACTCAGGCCTTGCTGGCCAGCGCCCTGGTGCTGGCGACGTCCGGATGCGCGGCCGCCGTCGTCGTCGACCCTGCCCCCTACGCAGCCGATCCGCAGTGTGCCTCGGTCATGCTGGGCATCCCCGACGAGGTGGGCGGGCTGGCGCTGCGCGCCACGTCGTCTCAGGCGACGGCGGCGTATGGCGAGGACGCGATGATCATCGTCCGGTGCGGCGTCGAACCTCCGGGGCCGTCAAGTGAGCGATGCGTCGCGATCGAGACCGCTTCGGCATCCCAAGATTGGCTCGTAACGGAGACCGACGACTCGTGGATCGCGGTGGCCTTCGGTCGATCGCCCGCGACCGAGGTGACAATCCCCAAGATCAGAGCCGATCAGGCGGTGGGCGAGCTTCTCGCACAATTAAGCCCGGCCGTGTCGCTGGCCGACTCGAATGGGCTCATGTGCCGCTAGGCCCCGTAAGGCGCTTAGCGCAGCCCCAGCGGCCTGTGGAGGGCGGCCTGGAGTAGCTCCTCGACCAGATCCGAATAGGTCAGCCCCGCGGAAGCCCACATGCGCGGATACATGCTCGTGGGAGTGAATCCGGGCATCGTGTTGATCTCGTTGATGATCACGGAACCATCCGGACCGTAGAAGACGTCGACCCGCGCGATGCCCTCGGCGGACACCGCGGCGAAGGCACGTGCCGCGAAATCTCTGATGCGCTCGGCATCGGCCTCCGGGATATTCGCGGGGCAATCGAGCCGCACCGCATCCGGATCGAAGTACTTGGCCTCAAAGTCGTAGAACGCGAAGTCACCGTCGGTCACGATCTCGCCAGGGGGCGATGTGCGCACGCCATCCGTCGCACCCAGCACAGCGGTCTCGATCTCGCGGCCAGGGATCGCGGATTCGATGAGCACCTTGGGATCATGCTTGATGGCATCCGCGATCGCCTCGTCGAGGTCCTCCCACGCGTCGACGCGCGTGATCCCCATGCTCGAACCGGCACGCGCGGGCTTGACGAACACCGGGAGCCCCAGTGCCTCGATCTGGGCAAGGCGCGGCCCGACCGGCTCGCCCATTCCCAAGATGACGTCGGCGGATACCGGCAGCCCGGCAGCCCTGAAGGCCGCCTTCATGAACTGTTTGTCCATCCCAACGGCCGACGCGAGCACACCGGATCCCACATAGCGGATGTCAACCAGTTCGAGCGCGCCTTGGATCGTCCCGTCCTCGCCCCAGGGACCGTGCAGCACGGGGAACGCCACGTCAACCTCGGCCAGCGGGGTCACCACGCCGCCTGTTTCCACGCTCCACTGCCGGTCGCCTGCCGAGGCAGGAAGGAGGACGCGTCGATCGGACGGCTCCACGTGGGCCATCTCCCCGTCGCTCAGCTCCCACGCCGTCGGGTCATCGTTCTGAAGCGTCCATGATCCGTCGCGGCCGATGCCCACGGCGATCACGTCCCAACGGTCGCGGTCTATCGCGCCCAGCACCCCGCCCGCCGTGGTGCACGAGACCTCATGCTCAGAGGAACGCCCCCCGAAAAGCACCACCACGGTGCCGCGCTCGCTCATTTGCCCTCCGCCTTTCGAGGGCGGGCAAGGAGAGCACCGAGCACCGCCTCCTTGGGCTCGCCCGCGTGAAGCATGGCTACCACGGCGTCACAGATGGGGACGTCCACCCCGTGGACGCGCGCAAGCTCCTGAATGGACTGCGACGTGGCGACGCCCTCCGCGGTACCGCCTGTGGTCACGATCGCATCGGCAAGCGAGGAACCGCGTCCGATGTGAGCGCCCAGCGTGTGGTTGCGAGAAAGTGGCGACGCGCACGTGGCGATCAGGTCACCCATGCCCGCCAGTCCCGAGAACGTATCGGCATTGGCATCGAGAGCCAGTCCGAGTCGAGTGATCTCAGCAAGTCCCCTCGTCATCACGGTCGCGGTCGTGTTGTGCCCAAATCCCATGCCGTCTGCGATGCCTACGGCCACCGCAATGATGTTCTTATAGGCGCCGCTCAGCTCGACGCCCATGACGTCGGTGTTCGTGTACGGCCGGAAGTAGCCCGAGGCTGTGGCCCGAGCGACCATCTCCGCGGCCGTCTCGTTCTCCGACGCAATCACCGTGGCTGTGGGCTGCTTGGCCGCGATCTCTTTGGCAAGGTTGGGGCCCGACACGACGACCAGTCGGCCCGCGTCGACGGACCACACCTCACCGAGGACCTCGCTCATGCGCTGGTGCCTGCCGCGCTCGATGCCCTTCATGAGCGACACCACCACGGCGTCGGAGCCAATCGCACCCGCGAACGGTGCGACGATGCCGCGCACGTGTTGGGCGGGCAGCGCGACGGCAATGATCTGCGCCCCGTCAAGCGCCCTCGCGGCATCCGTCGTCGCGCGGACACCCTCGGGCAGAACGACGCCTGGAAGGAACGACTCATTGCGGCCGGTGCCGTTGATGTCCTCGGCAACCGACTCGTCTCGGCCCCACAGGGAGACCTCGCAACCGCCGTCGGCGAGGACCGCCGCGAACGTCGTGCCCCACGCCCCAGAGCCGAGGACCGCCGCGCGCATCAGGCCTTGTGCTTTCGCATGTCGTAGCGTTCGGCGGGAGCCTTCTCGCCGCGCATCTCTTCGACCATCGCCGTGAGCGTGTCCATGATGCGCTTGCTCGCCTCACGCAGCTTTTCGTTGTCGATCGGCTTTTCGCGCAGGTCGTCGAGGTAGATGGGGGGACCAGCCTTGATGGTCACCGTCTTGCGGGGGAACAGATGGGGACGCTTGCTGTAATGCCCCAGCAGTTTGTGCGCGCCCCACTGTGCCACCGGGATCACCGGCACGCCGGTGTCGAGCGCCATGCGAGCCGCGCCCGTGCGGGCCATCATGGGCCACAGATCGGGGTCCCGTGTGAGGGTGCCCTCGGGGAAGATCGCGATCACGTCACCCGCGAGCAGCACCTTCATGCCCGTGTCCACCGCGTCCTTGGCGCGCACAGTACCGCGATGAACGGGGATCTGGTCGGTCTTTCGCAAGATGGCGCCGATGATGGGCACCGAAAACAAGGTCGACTTGCCCAGGAAGTGGGGCGCATAGCCGGAGTTATAGAGGAAGTGCGCGAACGTCAGCGGATCCGCATACGTCACGTGGTTCGACACGGCGATGAAGCCGCCCTCGGGGGGCATATCGTCCTGGCCGTGCCAGTCCTTGCGCGTCACGCACCGAAGTACGCCGCGAATGAAGCCTGCGACCGAACGGTAGAGCAATGAGCTCGGCTGGCGAAGCGGTATGCGACGGGCCATGGCCTAGGAACCCTCGACGTTCGCGCCGAGCGCGGCAAGCTTGCCGCGGAAGCTCTCATAACCGCGGTCGATGATCCCGATTCCCGAGACATTTGACGTGCCCTCGGCCGCGAGCGCGGCGATGAGGTGCGAGAAGCCGCCGCGCAGGTCGGGGACCTCGATGTCGGCCGCGCGCAGGGGCGTCGGCCCGCTGATGACGGCGGAATGCTTGAAATTGCGCTGCCCAAAACGACACTTCTTGTCGCCGAGGCACTCCCTATAGAGCTGCACCTCGGCACCCATCTTGACGAGCGCATCGGTAAAGCCAAAGCGGTTCTCGTACACGGTTTCGTGGACGATGCTGAGGCCCTTGGCCTGCGTGAGCGCAACCACCAGGGGCTGTTGCCAGTCCGTCATGAAGCCCGGATGGACGTCGGTCTGGAGGGCGATCGAGTTGAGTTCCGTGCCTGGGTGGTAGAAGCGAATTCCGTCGCTCACCACCTCAAACTCGCCGCCGACCTTGCGGAACACGTTGAGGAACATGCCCATGTGCCGCTGCTGGGCACCGTGCACAAAGACGTCGCCCTTGGTCGCGAGCGCGGCTGCGGCCCACGAGCCCACTTCAATGCGGTCGGTCAGCGAGTGGTGATCGAAACCGTGGAGTGTCTTGACGCCCTCGATCGTGATCGACCGGTCGGTGTCGACCGAGATGATCGCGCCCATCTTCTGAAGCAGGTCGATGAGGTCCTTGATTTCGGGCTCGACTGCCGCGTTGTTGAGCATCGTGATGCCCTCGGCAAGGACCGCGGTGAGGAGCAGCTGCTCCGTCGCGCCCACCGAGGGGTAAGCGAGCTCGTACTTGATGCCCTTGAGCCCGTTCTTCGCCGTGAGGTACAGGCCGTCGGGACCCTGCTCCACTGTGGCGCCGAACTTGGTCAGGATGTCGAGGTGGAAGTCGATGGGCCTGTCGCCGATGCGGCAACCGCCGAGGTCGGGAATCACCGCCTCGCCGAGGCGGTGCAGCAGTGGGCCGCACAGGAGGATGGGGATGCGTGAGGAGCCCGCGTGGCTCGCGATCTGCGCGGCATCGGCCGCCGTGAGGCTCGCAGTGTCCATTGCCAGGTCACCCGACTCGACGTCGTACTCGACGCCAGCACCGTGGAGCCGGAGCAGGGACGACACGACATTGACGTCGCGAATCTCGGGGACGTTGCGCAGAATCGAGGGTGTCGACCCCAGGAGCGCGGCCACCATGGCCTTGGAAACGAAGTTCTTGGCGCCTCGAACGGTGATCTCACCGGTGAGGGGCTTCCCGCCAGTGATGCGGATGTTGTCGCTCATGGCTCTATCGTGCCCTATCTGGGGCAGCGGACCCGTCGCGTGCGGGTCGGGACCTCGCTCACCTACATCTCCGTCTCGGCTTTGAGGCTCAGTGCCTTCCGGTAGGAGTCGACCTTCCCGCGAATCACGGCCCGGCACGCGATCAGTTCCTCGATCTGCTCATCGAGTGCGCGAGCGTGTCCCTCCATTAGTTCGATGCGCTCGGCCTCGTTGCCCACTCCCTCCCTCACCAGGCTCGAGTACTTGGCAAGTCCCGCGATGGGCATGCCCGACTCGCGAAGGCGCGACAGCAGCGCGAGCCAACCCACGGCCCTGTCATCGAAGATGCGCCTGCCTCCCGCGGTGCGTGGCACGTCTTGCGGGAACAGGCCCTCGGATTCGTACCACCGCAGCGTGTGCACGCTCATACCCGTGATCTCGGCCAATTCGCCGATGCTGTACGTGCGCTCTGCGACATTTTGAGCCGCCACGCTGTGAGTCGTCGTCATGCGGCCCTCCTTGACCTCGAGTCGACTCTAGAACGTAGCGTCTCTGTCATGACAACAACAGACCAGATGATCGCCCGCCAGACGCCCATGGAATCCGCATTCGGGTACCGATCCACCGCAGCCGAGGTGATTTCAGGAATCGACCTGGCCGGCAAGACCGCGATCGTCACCGGCGGATACGCCGGGCTAGGCCTCGAGACCGTCAAGGCCCTCGCCGACGCGGGAGTCGCGGTGACCGTCCCAGCGCGCCGCCCCGACGCAGCCGCGGCCGCGCTCGAGGGCGTACGGGGCGTGACCGTGGGCACGCTGGACCTGGGCGACCTCGACTCCGTCGCGGCGTTCACGGCCGCCAGGCGCGCCGACGGCACCCCGGTGGACCTCGTGATCGACGTCGCCGGAATCATGGCCACCCCCGAGGGCCGCACGCCCCAGGGCTGGGAGTCTCAGTTCGGCACCAACCACCTGGGACACTTCGCGCTCGTTGGCGGAATCGCGGAGCTCCTGAGCGAAGGGGCCAGGGTCGTGTCGTATGCGTCGGTGGCCCACTATCGCTCGCCCGTGAACTTCGACGACATCAACTTCGAGAACACCCCGTACGACGCGTGGGTCTCCTACGGTCAGGCCAAAACCGCCAACGCGCTGTTCGCTGTGGGGCTCGACGCCCGCGGAGCCTCACGAGGCATTCACGCGTTCTCGGTGCACCCCGGCGGGATCATGACCGACCTCCAGCGCCACATGCCGCGCGAGGAGCTCCTGGAGCGGCAGTGGATCGACGCCGACGGCAACCCCAACCCACTGTTCAAGACTCCCGCACAGGGAGCCTCGACCGGCCTGTGGGCCGCGACTGCTCCCGAGCTCGCGGAGCGCGGCGGCGTGTATTGCGAGGACAACTCCCTCAAGGGCGTGGTACCAAACGACCACGCCGACCGGATGACTGGCGGCGTCAAGGCGTGGGCGATCGACGTTGACGCGGCCGAGCGCCTGTGGGCCCTCTCAGTGAAGACCACAGGCCTCGACCCGCTCGCCTAAGCCTCATGCGCCGCCCGCGTCACGCGCGCAAGCCTGCTGATAGCGTGCGGCGCATGAGCACCCACCCCGTTTCAGGACCCACCGACAACAGCGTGGAGAGCACACGATGAACGCGCCGTCCCGCCGCATCCTGTGTGTGGGTCTGGCGACGCTTGACGTCATCCAACTGGTCGAACGCATGCCCGAAAGCAATGAGAAGGTCGTGGCGCTCGACTCTCTCATTGCTGCGGGCGGACCGGCCGCGAATGCCGCCGTGGCCGCAGCGCACGTGGGCAGCGACGTCACGTTGCTCACCGCACTTGCCGACCACCCCGGCGCCGGAATCATTCGGGCTGACCTTGAGGCCCACGCGGTGACGGTGAGTGCGATGCCCACCGACGCGCCGCCCGTCGTGGCGTCCATCCTCGTGACCGCTGGCAGCGGAGACCGCGCGATCGTCTCGCCCACGTCGTCCGCGTCGGCGTTGGCCTCGGGATCCGAAGCGCCGTCGTTGACCGAGGCTCAAATCGACGCCGCACTCGAAGGCGTGACCGCCGTGCACCTCGACGGCTACTACCCGTCACTGGCCATCCCTGTCGCCGCTGCCGCACGCGCGAGAGGCATCCTCGTCCTCCTCGACGCCGGCAGCCACAAGGCGCACACCGAACAGGTGCTCGCTCACGTCAACGTCGCGGTGGTGTCGGGCGACTTCGCCCCGCCTGGCGTCAATGCCGATCCGGTGGGCGTTTTGGCGTACCTGGCCGATCACGGGATCGCGTTCGCGGCCGTGACACGCGGTCCGCGTGCCATCGCGTTCAGGGCTCCCGCGACGCGTGGAGGCGTGGCCGTTGACCCGGTCACCGTAGAAGACACCCTTGGCGCGGGCGACTTCTTTCACGGCGCGCTGGCCCATGCCGTCGCGCGTCACGGAATCAGCGAGGCAAGCTTCCCGCAGGATCTGGCATGGGCGAGCCGCGTCGCGGGGGCCTCGCTCGGGTCCTTTGGAACTCGAGCCTGGCTGACCAGCTCGTAGAGCCGCGTGCGGCCGCTAGGGCGCGGTCACGAAAATATCGAGGAGCTCGGGTCGGTGAGCATGCACCAGCACGCCGAACACCACCGCATCAAACAGCAGGTGGACCGTGATGACGTACGGCAGCGACCTCGCCCACGAGAAGATCCAGCCTTGGATGAGCGCGAAGGGCACTGTGAGCGCAGGGCCCCACTCCCTGTACCCCAGCTCCCACAGGAACGAGACGAATACTGTGGCCTGAAGCACATTCGCGAGCCACACGGGGAAATGCCGTTGTAGCAGGATAAACACGGTGGCCACGAAGAACAGTTCGTCCCAGATGCCGACGGCGTTGACCCCGACGAAGAGCCTGGCGATCTCGTTCGACCCGCTCACGTCCGGCCAGTTTCGGTACGCCCCCGAGCCGATGAAGTAGAACGGCAGGATCAGATACCCGGCAACTATCACTACACCGATGTACGCCCACTGGGCGCGCGTCCATGGCCAGCCGCCTCGCATCGGGAAGCGGATGATGCGCTCACCCCACGCCCACCGCGAGATCGCGAACGGCACGAGGACCGCGAGCCCAAAGACGACCACAAACCTCGCGATGCCCGCGTCGGAGAGGTCGGCCTTGAGCGAGACGGTCGAGATGATGACCTGGCCGAGCGCGATCAGCGCGAGGTGGCGCGCGAGCGCGCGGTCGACGATCCAGGCGAGGACGACTCCAGCGACCAGCGGCGCATAGCCCCACGGCCGCACGTGGACCGCGAACAGCAAGACTGCCGAGCCACACACGAGCGCGGCCGCAACCACGCGCGAGACGTCCGACGCGGTGCGCTCAAGCGCGGGCGCCGTGTGGTGCGGGTGGGTGATTGCCGATTCCGCCATGCCTCAGTAAAGCCGAAACGGGGCGAAAACTCTTCCCGCGGGGCGAGCCCCGCCCTACGCGAGCGTCCTGACGAGCCGTGGGTAGAGCGCCACGAGCGTCACTTGACGGGCCACATTGAGTCCGAGGAACGCCTGCCACACGTGATCGTTGGTGAGCATGCCGGTGGCCAGGGTTCCGAACACCAGGATCGGCAGGAACACGAGCAGAGTCGAGGCCACCATGGACGCCAGCATCAGCCCTGGTCGGCCCGCCCCCAGGTAGATGCCATCGAGCCAATATGCACCCCACGACAGCAGGGGGAACAACGCGATATAGCCCCAGTATTGGAACGCGGCGGAGCTCACGTCCGGAAGGTCCGTCAGCAGCGCCAGGATTCCGTGCCGCGCAAACCAGTACGTCGCCGTCAACGCCACGGCGATCACCACCATGGGCAGCGCCGACGCGACCGCGGCTGCGTTCAGTCCTCCCGGGTCCAGCCTGCCGGCTGCGTGCGACGCCAGCGCCTCGGCCGCGTTGGCGTAACCGTCAAGCGCGTACGACGCGAAGTGCATGAGCTGCAGCATGATGGCGTTGGCCGCAAGGGTCTCGGTGTCGAATCGAGAACCCACGGAGGCCACGAATGTCACCACTCCCATGAGGAGTGCGGTACGAGCCATGAGCGCCGAGTTGAAGCGCGCAAGGGCTCCCCACCCGGTGCGCAGCCTGCGATCGTGCCAATCGAGCACGGCATGGCGTTGCTCTTGAGTGAGGCGGCGCCACAGCAGCGTCACGGCAAGCGCGGCGCCCACCCATTCGGAGCCGAACGTGCCCCAGGCGGCACCCGTCGCGCCCCACCCCAAGCCGCCGACGAACACGAAGTCAAGCCCGATGTTCATCGCCGCGGTGGCAGCGGCGACCACGAGCGGAACGCGCGTGTTGTGGGCGCCGATGAAGTATCCGGCGACCACCAAGGTCACGAGCAGTGCCGGCAGCGACAGCCCGCGAATAAGCGTGTAGTCCAGCGCGGTATCGCGCACCGTCCCCGCTGGCGCCAACACGGTGAGAATCGCGGGCACGATCAGCCATTGGAGGGCGAGCCACACGGCCGAAAGCACGGCGGCGAGCGCTCCGGCGCGCTGGAGGTGACGCGCAGCGCCCTCCGCGTCTCCCGCACCAAGAGAACGTCCTACCAGGGACGTCGTTCCCGGGCGAAGAAAGGAGAACACCCAGAACAGTGTCGCCACCACGGCGGCGCCGAGGCCCACCGCTCCGATGTCGATCGCTCGAGCGAAGTGGCCAAGCACGGCCGTATCAACGAGCCCTGCCACGGGAACCGCGACGTTGGACGCGATCGCGGGCACGGCAAGCGCGGCCGCCTTGCGATGCGGGAGCGGCCGCGTGACTACCCAGTGGGCGCTCGGTGCGCCTGTTTCGCGCACCGGCATTGACTACTGCGCGGGGCGTGCCGCCACGACCGGCTGCTTGGGCTCGGTCTTGGCTGGCAGCGTCTTGGGGCGCCACGACTCGCGCGTTGCCTCAAAGTCGGTGATGTCTTGCTCGTGCTTGAGGGTCAGGCCAATGTCGTCCAGACCCTCCATGAGGCGCCAGCGCACGTAGTCGTCGATCTCGAACGGGACAGTAACCTCGCCGCACGTGACGGTCTTGTCCTCAAGTGACACCGTGACCTCGCGGCCGGGCTCGGATTCGAGCACCTTCCACAACAGCTCGATGTTCTCTTGGGTGACGATGCCCGTGAGCAGGCCCTGCTTGCCGGAGTTGCCGCGGAAGATGTCCGCGAACCGCGACGCGAGGACCACCTTGAAGCCGTAGTCCTTGAGCGCCCAGACGGCGTGCTCTCGCGAGGAACCCGTGCCAAAGTCGGGACCAGCGATGAGCACGGAGCCGTGCGTATACGCGTCCTGGTTGAGGATGAAGTCCGGGTCGCCTCGCCAGGCCGCGAAGAGTGCATCCTCGAAGCCCGTGCGCGTGACGCGCTTGAGGTAGACCGCGGGGATGATCTGGTCGGTGTCGACGTTGGAGCGGCGCAGCGGGACGCCGACGCCGGTGTGGGTAGTGAACTTCTCCATGGCGTTTCTCCTTACACCAACGCCGCGGGGACGTTGTCGAGGTCGTCAAGACTGGACAGGGTGCCACGGATCGCCGTGGCGGCGGCAACGAGCGGCGAGACGAGGTGCGTGCGACCGCCCTTGCCCTGCCTGCCCTCGAAGTTGCGGTTTGAGGTCGAGGCGCTGCGCTCCTGAGGCTTGAGTTGATCGGGGTTCATACCCAGGCACATCGAGCAGCCGGCGTTGCGCCACTCGGCGCCAAAGTCGAGGAACACCTTGTCGAGGCCCTCGGCCTCGGCCTGGAGCCGCACACGTGCGGAACCGGGCACGACCAGGAAGCGCGTGTTGGGCGCCTTGGTGCGACCCTTGATGATCGCGGCGGCCGCGCGCAGGTCCTCGATACGGCCATTGGTGCACGAGCCGAGAAAGACGGTGTCGATCGCGAGATCACGCAGCGGCGTGCCAGGCGTGAGGCCCATGTAGACGAGTGCATTGGCTGCAGCCGTCTTGTCCTGCTCGTCTGCAAAATCATCTGGGCTGGGGACGTTCGCGCTGAGCGGCAGTCCCTGACCCGGGTTGGTGCCCCAGGTCACGAAGGGCTCGAGGTCGTTCGCGTTGAGGTCGACCTGCGTGTCGAACACCGCGTCGTCGTCCGTGACGAGCGTCTTCCAGTAGTCGACGGCCGCGTCCCAGTCGGCACCCTCGGGCGCGTGGGGGCGGCCCTTGACGTATTCGAACGTGGTCTCGTCGGGGGCGATGAGCCCTGCGCGGGCGCCCGCCTCGATCGACATGTTGCAGACCGTCATGCGCGCTTCCATGGACAGCGCCTTGATCGCGTCACCGCGATACTCGAGCACGTAGCCCTGTCCCCCGCCGGTGCCAATCTTGGCAATCACGGCAAGGATGATGTCCTTGGCCGTGGAGCCCTTGGGAAGCGTGCCGTCGACGTTAATCGCCATGGTCTTGAACTTGTTGAGCGGCAGCGTCTGCGTGGCGAGAACGTGCTCGACCTCCGAGGTGCCGATGCCGAACGCGAGGGCACCGAAGGCCCCGTGCGTCGACGTGTGCGAGTCGCCACACACCACGGTCATGCCTGGCATCGTGAGACCGAGCTGCGGGCCCACGACGTGGACGACGCCCTGGTCGGCGTCGCCGAGCGAGTGGATGCGCACGCCGAACTCCTTGGCGTTATCGCGCAAGGTCTGGATCTGGATGCGGCTCGTCTCGTCCGCGATCGGCAGGTCGATGTTGAGCGTGGGGGTGTTGTGGTCTTCGGTCGCGATCGTCAGATCGGGCCGGCGAACGCCGCGTCCCGCGATGCGAAGGCCCTCGAACGCCTGCGCGCTCGTGACCTCGTGGCACATGTGGAGGTCGATGTAGATGAGGTCGGGCGCGCCGTCCTGACCTTCCGTGACCAGGTGGTCTTGCCACAACTTCTCGGCGAGGGTTGTCCCCATGCGCTTCTCCTTCGCAGTGACCTCGACATCTCACGATGCGAGACAGTAGTATCGCTCTATGGACAATCATAGCGGTGTTGGCGTTATTGACAAGGCTTCGGCCATCCTCGACGCGCTCGAACATGGGCCCGCGACGCTGGCCGACCTGGTCGAGTCCACCCACCTCGCACGACCTACTGTGCATCGGATCGCCGTCGCGCTCGAACACCACCACCTCGTCGGCCGCGACGCCTCGGGCGCCTTTGTGCTCGGCAACCGTTTCAACCAGCTCGCCGCGTCCGTCGGCGAGGACCGCCTTGTCTCCGCCGCCCAACCCGTCCTCACCGTACTGCGCGACCGCACCGGCGAGTCGAGCCAGCTGTATCGCCGCCACGGCGTCGTACGCATTTGCATGGCGGCAGCCGACCGCCCCGTTGGCCTTCGCGACTCGATTCCCGTGGGAACAATCATGACGATGCAGGCGGGGTCCGCCGCGCAGGTCCTGCTTGCCTGGGCGGAACCTGAAGCAATGCATGCCGCGCTCGCTGGGGCGCGATTCACCGCAAGTGACCTCGAACACGTGCGCGAACACGGTTACGCGGAGAGCGCGGGTGAGCGAGAGTCCGGCGTGAGCTCGGTCTCGGCCCCCGTATGGGGCACCGCGGGAACCGTCATCGCGGCGGTCTCCATTTCCGGCCCCATCGAACGCCTCACGGCTCACCCCGCGGCGGCGCATGCGCATGCCGTCGTCGACGCCGCACAACAGCTCAGCGAGGTACTGCGGCGGTCCGATCGCTAGCAGTCAGCGCCCGATCACATCTGACCGGTCAAGGGGGCACATCCGCAGCTCCCACCGGCTCCCTCCCCCTCGCGCGTTCGCAAGTGCCGGACCCGGACCCCCGTTCCCGAGAGCCACCGTTCGCACGCGTTGTGTGATCGACGTCGATCCGGCACTTGCGAACACCACCAGAAGTCAACCGGCAGTCTCGCGGTCGCCCGCATGGGCTCGGGGTCCGCACTCGCGCTTGGCCACAGACTCGCCGACGCGCGGGACACCCATCTTGCGGCCTGGGCGAGCGCTGCACTGCGGGTCAATGGACTTAGGTCCTCCGCCACCTCCGCTGATGGGCACTAAACCTGAGTTGTGCGAGCAATGGTGGTCTACGAGTCCCTCTGGGGCAACACCGCCGCAGTCGCGCGCGCGATAGGTGAGGGACTTGGCCCGGACACCGTCGTCGGACGCACGAGCGAGATCTCGCCCGAGGCGGCGGGCGAGGCCACATTGCTCGTGGTCGGCGCTCCTGTGCATGCCTTGAGCCTCCCCACCGCGAAGTCCGTCGCGAGCGTCGCAAACAAGCCGATCGAGCCAGGCGAAGTCACGCCCACCACGGGACACCCCCTCTTGCGTGATTGGGTCTCGGCGCTTCCCGAGGCGCCGTATGCTGCGGCAGCCTTCGACACGCGCATCGGGGGGATCCTCGGGCACGGCGGCGTGAGCAGCTTGGAGCGCAGGCTCAAAGCACGAGGGCGCAAGGTGCTCGTTCGGGGCGAGGGTTTCATCATCATCAATCAGCGCGCAATCCAAGCACCAGGAAGCCTCCTGCGCGAGGGTGAACTCGCGCGGGCTACCGCATGGGGCGCACACCTGGCTTCGCTCGCGGGGCTCTCCCCTAACCTGGAGGGGTGAACCCCTCCCATCCCATCGTCGTCTTCGACGGGGAATGCGCGCTCTGCAACGGCTTCGTCTCATGGCTTGTGCGTCACGATAAGCACGCCAGGTTCCTGCTTGCCGGCTCGGCGGGCGACGTGGGCGCAGCCGTCGTGGCCGCGGCGGGGCTCGACGCCGCCATCACCGCCTCCACGCTCTTGGTGTGGGACGGCACCGCCCACGTGAGGTCCGACGCGGTGATTGCCGTCGCCCGCGGGCTGCCGTGGCCGTGGCGCGCCGCGACCTCGATGCGCATCGTTCCGCGGAGGGCCCGCGACGGTGTGTACCGATTTATCGCTGCACGCCGACCGCGAGTCGTCGCCGAGGACCCAGCGTGCGGGAACCCCCCAGCCGACCTCGTGTCCACATGGCGGGCGCGACTCGCGACGCTCGACGACGTGCGGGCCTAGCGCTCCCCCTTCGCCGCTTCGGGCTCCGCCACAGGCAATTCTGGCGAGCCGGCACCACGCTTACGCATGAGCCACCACGCGAGCCCTGCAGCGATCAAGGCCACGAGCACCACCGCGACCCACAGCGTTGATCCCGAGCCACTCGCGCCTCCGGACTCAACCACAGGAGCGTCGGGCGCCGCCAGAAAGGCGGTCACCCATCCGAGCGCCGAATTCCAGTTGATGGTGATCTCGTTGGTCGACCAGGACTGGATCTCGTCAACGTAGCAGTTCTGCGGCGCGCAATCGGCGTTGGGATAGAGCGCGGCGATCGTGGGATCCCACGTCGACACGACCGCATTCGGTCCTCCAGCGATCGACCCTGCGGGTGGGTGAGGATACTTATTGTCGAGCTGCGCGGCGTACCACCGCGAGTGCTGGTTTTCGGAGAACACGGTGCCGTAACCGGTGATGTAGGACTGGTTGAGGCCATTGCGTCCAAGCAGGTAGTCCATGCTCTCGCGCACCGCATCCAGATAATTCGGATCGCCAGTGAGGTCGTACGCCGTGGCGAGCACCACCTGGTTGTTGAGGATGACGGCGTTCGATCCCCACACGAAGCCGTCCGCGGCGAGCACCTGGCCGAAGCCAGCCGCTCGCTGCACCTCGAGCAGCGCGTCGGCGCCAGCGACGACCGACGCGACGATCGCTTCGTGGTCGGGTATGCCGCTGTTCACGGTCGCGAGATCCATGCGCGCGAGCGCTGCGGTATGGCCCCAGTCGATACCGGTCGCGCCGAAGACGTCGGCGATGTTGAGCGGCGACTCCACCACGTAGTCCTTGTACTGCGAGTCACCGGTGGTCAGGTACAGCTCGGCCGCGGCCCAGTAGAACTCGTCCGCCACGTCGTCGTCGTCATACGGGCCGCCGCCACTCGCGCCGTCGGCTGCGGGCGCGTAAACGTCCGGATGTTTCAGGGCTGCTGCCCATGCGTTCTCTGCCGCGGTCAGCAGCGTCTTCGCGTAGTCCTTGTCGTACTCGCCATAGAGGCGCGCGCCTTGAGCCGCGGTTGCTGCGAGATTAAGCGTCGCCGCCGTCGACGGACGGTGAAGGTACCTGACGTTTGGGTCGTCCGCGGGTTTGAGTGGCAATCCCGTCCAGCTGAAGTCGTGCACCTTGTGGTGCACCATCCCCGCCAAGGGGTCTCCCTCGGGAACCGTCATCGACATCATGAAGTCGAGTTCCCACTTGGCCTCGTCCAGGATGTCGGGAATCCCGTTTCCGGCTTCCGGAACCTTGAGCGAAGAGTCGCCGAGCTCGTCCCGCGAGGCGCCATCCGCCCGCAGGATTCTCTCGTAAGCGGACAACAACTGATAGGTCGCTATGCCACCGTTCACCACGTACTTACCGTGGTCACCCGCGTCGTACCAACCGCCCACTACGTCGAGCGTGTAGTCGCAGGTCCACGGCTCCCCGTAGATCGCCTGAGAGTCCTCTGGCGGCTGGCACGCGACCGCGTAGTCTCCCTGGTTCTTGGTCTCGTCGCCAGGCTTGCCCACGTGTCCTGCCGTGCGCGCAAAGGTGTCGCCCACGATGAGCCTGTCGATCTTGATTCCCGAGCGCGCCAAGTAGAAGTAGTCAAGTGCGTCGTTCCGAAGTCCCTTGTAAAGGTCTGGTTGAATCGCGAAGGGGTAGCTCTCGTCGCCGTCCGCCACGAGCGTGTAGGTGCCCTCAGCCGCGGCCGCCGTGAAGTCGATGTCCTGAACATTGAGTCCTGATGAGACATCCACGCCATACGGAGACGAGGTCCCCTCGGCCGTGGTCACACCCGCGTCGTCGACGAGCTTCCACGGCAACGGGTCGGTGGCTTCCGTGACGAGGGTGGCGTGATTGCGGCCATCGAGCTCGTATCCGAGTTGGTTCACTCGCACCCGTGGACCCGTCTCTGGTGCATAGGGAACCGGCTGGCCACCCGACAGAAGTTGCGCGTTGTCGATACACACCTCACCGGCAGCGTCGCCACCCATCTCAAAGGTAAGTTCGACGGTGTCGTCGGCATCCGCGAGGGTGAAGAGCGACTCGAAGTGAGTTGCGTCGGCCGTTGGCGCTTCCATGGCGTCCGAATAGACCACGCTCGGATCCGCGTGGGACGTGACAACGGCGCGGACCGGCGGGCCGTCGCCCTTGGCGTCGTAGCGCAAGGTGTAGTCGAATGCGGGAAGGTTGATTCCCGTGAGGCTCAGCGCGACATCGCCGCTCGCCCCGGTGCCCTCGGGGACCGCCAGGCAGACGCCAGCGTCGGTGATTGTCGCGTCGGCACCGGTCGCGCTCCATGCGCCCAGGCCGACGTCGAACGTTCCACCCACGGCATAGTCGGTGGGGTGCACCTCAAGGACGGCGTTGTCGACGCAGAACGTGTGCGCGCCACCGGCGGGCGTGCCTAGGTGGAAGTGGAACTCCCCGCGCTGGAATGGCTTGTCCGAATGGAATGTCATCTCGTAGGGCGTCAGTTTGTCGGCAGCGGGCACGTCCAGGGTGCCGAGGCGGGCCCACTTGCCGCCGCTCTCCTGCACCAGCGCGATGTAGGGCACGTCCGCCATCGCCTCGAATGATGCGAAGTAGTCGCCCGCGGGCAGCACCATGCCGTTGAACCCGAAGCCAGCGTCGTATTCGTTGATGTGCGGGCCCGAGTAGCCGCCACAGTAGACGCCGCCATCGATGGCGCCCGCGAGCCCGTATGCACTCCACCCCTGAGTGTCGGTATCGAACGCGGGATTCTTGACGAGGTTATCCACGTCGTCGAAGTCGCCAGCGCTCGGATCCGCGAACGCAAGACTCGCGGCCCCGATCACGCCGAAAGTCATAGCGATCAACGCCACAAGTGCGCCGCGTCGATAGATCTTCTTCACTGCCACGATGACCTCCTTGTCACCCCCTGCGCACTTCATACAAGCCAGGGTTTATCGAGAGGCTACCAGCCGTGAGAGCGGTCTCACGGATTGATCTGAGGCCATGCGTTCGCTCGGAGTTCGTCGTTGGCTTCCCGAGCCGCGCAGGCACCTCGCCACACGACAAAGCCCCCGCCGAAGCGGGGGCCGTGATCGTTGCGGCGCAAGCGGGAGTCGCCTAAGGCTTTCCGACCGGCTTGTCGGTACCGGCAGGCGTTTCGGGTGCCTTGCCTTCGGCACCAGGGTCCGCCGGAGGCTTCGCGTTCTCGCTCGCGTTCGCGTCCTTGTCCGCGTTGTCGTTCGCGTTGTCCTTCGAGTTCTCGTCCTTGTTCGCGTTCTCGTTCGCGTTCTCGTTCGCGTTCTCGTTCGCGTTGCCGTTCGCGTTGCCGTTCGCGTTCTCGTTCGCGTTCTCGTTCGCGTTCTCGTTCGCGTTCTCGTTCGCGTTCTCGTTCGCCTTCTCGTTCGCGGTCGCGTCCTTGTTCGCGTTTTGGCTCGCGTTCTCGTGGCCCGAGAGCTGCCGTGCGCGTTCGCTGACCTGTGCACCGAATTCGGCGCCCCTGGAGTCTTCGCCAGCCATCCACTCAAGCATTGCCGACACTCGCGAGCGGACGTCGTCACCCGACGAGTTCGAGGCAACGGCGAGGGCCGCGTTCCGAAGCCCTGTGGCAGCCTCTAATTCGCCGTCACTCTCGAGCGAGTCGCTGACCAGCTCAAGGGCTCCGTCAACGTCGTCATCGGCCAGCAATTTCTGGGCCTCGTCAACACGCTCCCCTGTGCCGCCGTCGAGGATCCCTAGGCGTTCGAGCGCTCGGTCGACGCCGTACATCGGGTCACCGGGTGCGGCCTCATTCGCGGTTGCGGCACCTGCCAAGCCAACGCCTGAGATCGTCGCAACGGCGATGACTGCCGCGACGCGGCGGCGCCAAGGTGACGCGGGTCGCCGTTGCGGCGCAGCATCTGGCGCGGGCACAGCGGCCGCGAACCTCGCGGCCTGTGCGGAAATCTCTTCAGCGGACGGCTCCGTGATGAGCGCAACCTTCATCAGCGAGAGAGCGCGTTGAACCGCGGCAAGCTCGGGGGCGGCAGGAACGAGCCCGCTGACTGCAGCGTCGGCGTCCCGGTCGGTGAATCGCGTGTGGTTTCTCATCTCACCTTTGTTATCGCTGTGTGGCCCGGTTTTGTTACGCGTCTCCCACAAGATCTTTCCTCAGGTCGTGAAGCGCACGATGCTGAAGGGCCCGCACGGCACCTTGCGAGGTGTGCAGCACCTTGGCGGTCTCCGCCACAGACAAGTCACCGACCACGCGCAAGAGCACGACATCGCGTTGGGAGACGGTGAGGTGAGAGATCATTGCGCGGACCTGGATCAGCGACATCGCTGTCATTGCCTCGTGCTCAACATTGCCCAGCCATGCGTTTTCCGCGGCATGACCCGCGTATTCGCCATCGGCGACGTCCACCTGGCGACCCTTAGCCCGCCAGTCATCTTGCATGCGGCGATGCGCGATCGTAAACACCCAGCTGCGGAACTCCGACTCGCCACCCGCAAACCTGTGGATGTCCTTCGCCACACTCAAAAAGGTTTCGGACACGAGGTCTTCGACGTCTTCCGCACCGCGACCGCGCAGGTACCCCGCGACGGCGCCTGCGAGGTCTCGGTAGATCGCTTCCCATGCCCACGCGGCGCCCGTGCGCGCAGCGGCGAGGGTCGAGCCGAAGTATTCCTTGAGCGTCAACGCCTCTACCTTCCGCAGGCCCCCGCTTGCACCGATCGCCTTGCTTATCGGCAGATTTGCCCATTTGCGGAGGACCCGGCAACACATACGACAAAGCCCCCGCCTGAGCGGGGGCAAAGATCGTAGCCCCGACCGGATTCGAACCGGCGCCGCCGCCGTGAGAGGGCGGTGTCCTAGGCCGCTAGACGACGGGGCCCTAGTAGCGGTTCTCGCGAACGCGCCGGTTAAGAATAGCGGAAGTCCCGCCCCGGAGCGAATCCGCCCTATCTACGGGCTCCAAGCGCCACCCAATGCCCCACCGTAGCGCGCATCTCTTGCGACCCCAAGTCGAGTTATGTAAACTTGAGCGTAGGCAACTCAAGTTAAGTTGCGCTCGTAGTCGGGAGAATCATCATGAGCACTCAGTCCCCCGTGGCGCCCGCTGAAGAGGCGAGCGCCCTTGAGCAGTTCGGCCAGGACTTCACCGCGCTAGCCGAGTCCGGAACCCTGGACCCCGTCATCGGTCGCGACGAGGAAATCCGTCGCGTGATGCAGGTGCTGACGCGCCGTACCAAGAACAACGCCGTCCTCATTGGCGAGCCCGGCGTGGGCAAGACCGCCATCGTCGAAGGCCTCGCCCAGCGCATCGTGACGGGAGACGTCCCCTCGTCCCTCAAAGACCGGAGGGTGGTCGAGATTGCGATGAGTTCCGTCGTGGCGGGCGCGGCCTACCGCGGCCAGTTCGAGGAACGACTCAAGGCGATTCTCGCCGAGGTCGAAGCCTCGGAAGGCGGCATCATCCTCTTTATCGACGAACTCCACACCATCGTTGGCGCGGGCAAGGCCGACGGATCTGTCGACGCGGGCAACATCCTCAAGCCGATGCTCGCGCGGGGCAAGTTGCGCATGATCGGGGCGACGACGCTCAATGAATACCGCCAATACATCGAAACCGACTCCGCACTCGAGCGACGGTTCCAGCCCGTGTTCGTGGGCGAGCCCTCGCTCGACGACACCGTGGCGATCCTCCGTGGACTTCAAGAGAAGTACGAGGTGCACCACGGCGTCAAGATCACGGACGAGGCGATCGTCGCCGCAGCGACCCTCTCCGATCGCTACATCTCGGACCGGTTCCTGCCCGACAAGGCGGTTGACCTCATCGACGAGGCGACAAGCGGCCTCAAGATGCAGCTCGACTCCATGCCGATCGAACTCGACCGGTCGCGCCGCCGGATCATGCAACTCGAAATCGAGCGCACCCAGGTGGCCAAGGACAAGTCCCCTCACGCCAAGGCTCGCCGCGACGAGATCGACGAGGACATCACCCACCTGAAGGTGGAGTCAGAGACCCTCAATATGCGCTGGGCGCGAGAAAAGGACCTCATCGTTCGGGTCTCAACGGCCACCGAAACAGTCGAGTCGCTCAGGGGTGAGTTGGAGCGCGCTGAGCGCCTCGGCGAACTGGAGAAGGCCGGCCGCATCCGATACGGCGAGATTCCGCAAGCCGAGCGAGACATCGCCGACGCGAGGGCCGAACTGGACACCATTCCCGCCGAGGAGCGCATGCTCCGTGAGGAAGTCACGGGCGAGGACATCGCTGGCGTCGTCGCCAAGTGGACGGGTGTGCCCGTCGAGAAGCTCCTCACCGAGGAGTCCGAGAAGCTGGGGCACTTGGAACAACGGCTCCACGGCCGCGTTATTGGCCAGGATCGCGCGATCACCGCGGTGGCCGATGCCATTCGCCGCGCCCGCGCGGGCCTCGCCGACGCTCACCGTCCCATCGGTTCGTTCCTGTTCTTGGGCCCCACGGGCGTTGGCAAAACGGAACTCGCACGAGCGCTCGCTGAACAGCTCTTCGACGACGAGCGGGCCATGATCCGCATCGACATGTCCGAGTACATGGAGTCCCACGCGGTGAGCCGACTCATCGGCTCTCCCCCTGGCTATGTGGGTTACGACCAGGGTGGCCAGCTCACCGAGGCCGTGCGTCGTAGGCCCTATAGCATCGTGCTGTTTGACGAGGTCGAGAAGGCCCACCCCGACGTCTGGAACGTGTTGCTCCAGGTGCTCGACGACGGCCGCCTCACGGACGGCCACGGCCGCAGGGTGAACTTCACGAACACCATCATCGTGATGACGTCGAATCTGGGAAGCGACCTGGTGCTTGCGTGGGACGGCGTGAACCACGACGCCCTCGAGACCGACCTCATGGCCATGCTCAAACGTGCGTTCCGACCCGAGTTCCTCAACAGGCTCGACGATGTCGTCGTCTTCGACCGCATCAGCCCCGAGGCGATGGTAGGCATCGTAGACACGGAGATTGCCAAGATGGTGGTTCGCCTGCGAGATGCGAAGGGCGTCGACCTGCACATCGAGGGATCGCTTCGCGAGGCCCTTGCGCGCGACGGGTTCGATCCTCAATTCGGCGCGCGCCCGCTCAAGCGCCTCATCCAAACCCGCGTGATCAATGAGTTGGCCAAGGAGATTGTCGATGGCAGGCTCGCAGAGGGCGACCAGGTGACGGTCGGGTGGGATGGCGAACGGATCACACTTGACCGCGCTCAACTCAGCTGACTTGCGGTCGCGCCCGTGGCGCCTACCCGTCGGCCGCTCATTTCAACAAGTACACCCTGGGAACAACAAAAGGCCCGCTTGCGCGGGCCTTTTGTTCACTGCTGGGCTACAAGGATTCGAACCTCAACTAACTGGACCAGAACCAGTCGTGCTGCCAGTTACACCATAGCCCAATGGTCTTTAGCGAACCGAGAAATAACTGTACCCGAGCCGAGCCCCTCGCCCAAACCGAGGTGCGTGGCGAGCGGGGACAGACCACAGCGCGCGACCGATGCGGTGAGGGATGGTCGCGCGCTGTGGAGCCTATGTGCGGAGGGGCGGCTCACCGCCCGCGGGTCTAGTCGTCTAGTTCGGGATCCTCGACGCGGAGCTGCTCCTGCTCCTGCTCCTGCTCCTGCTCTTGTGCGTGCTCCAGCTCCTGCTCTTGCTCCTGCTCTTGTGCGTGCTCCTGCTCCTGCTCCTGCTCCTGGAGCTGATCCCGGTCCTCAGTCCTGAGCTGGTCCTGATCACGGTCACGGTCGCCGCTCTCATCGGACGTGCCGTTGTCGTCGTCCGAGCCCGATGCACCACCCGAAAGATCAATCACGCCAGCGCCGGGGGTTCCGGTCGACTCATGGTTCTCGCCCGGCTCCGCGGACTCCGTCGGACTCACAGACGCCAAGGCGTCCTCCGAAGGCGTGGAAGTCGCCGATTCCGAAGTCAAAATCGAAGTGCTCGACGCGGGCGCCAACTCGGGGCCCGTCGTCAACACAGTCGCGAGCGCGGGGCCGCCGAACGCAAGTGTCGCCGCCGAACCCACAACCGCGGTACCCACGCCGGTGGTCCAGACCATGCGGCCCCGTCGCGCCCGGCCAACGAGCTTGGAGGCATCGTCGGGCGCATTTAAGGCGAAATCGTCGCCTACCGCGCTAGCCAAGTCGCGCAATTGCATCGACACGTCCATCAGATCCTGCTTTCCGTAAGAGTGACCGGAACGGTAGGCCGTTCCGGAATGTTCACCGCATCGTCTCCAAGTTGCTCACGCAGCTTCACGGCCGCGTTCGCGAGGTATCGCTTGACCGTTCCGTCGTTGAGCTTGAGCACCGCCGCGATCGACGAGATCGTGAGGTCGTCCACGTACTTGAGGACCGTCACTGCGCGTTCTCGCGGGCTAAGCGTGTCGAGGGCGGCCTCGAGGTCGGCCCGAGCATTCACGCGCGCGTCGTGGCCAGGGTGCGAAGAGGGCTCGGCAAGTTTTGCCTGGTTTTCGCGGACCACGAGCCCGTGGCGCGCCCTGTTGACGGCCTCATTCGCGATCGCCCGCTTGACGTAGGCCTCCGCCTCCCGCACCGACGTCTTCGCTCGGCCACGTGCGAACGTGCGCACGATGGCCTCCTGAACCAAATCCTCGGCTTCGCTGCGAGACCCGGTGAGGAGATACGCGTAGCCAACGAGCGCGGGACGCCGCTGCCGTACCAAGGTCTCCATGACCTGGGTCCATGCGCTCATCGTTCGCTCCTTGTGTCGCCTTCACTAAGTAAGACACCCGGGCGGCCAAAAAGGTTGTAGTGCGGCGAAAATCAGTTAGCAGGTGAGGTGGAGTACCTCGGGAATGTCGGTGAGGGTCTCGACTCGCACCACCCCGTCGGCAAGGTCGCCCGGCTGCGGGTGACCGCCTGGCCGGTCTATCCAGATGCCGAGCGCCAGGCCCGCGGCCACTGCGGCAGTCGCGTCAATGTCCTTCTCGTCCCCCACGTAGGCGACCGTCGCCGGCTCGAGGCCCAACAGTCGCGCTCCTTCACGAAACATGCGGGGATCGGGTTTTCCTACGCCGAATCGGTCGACACCGACCAGCATGGGCATCCGCGTCAGGCCCACGCGCGCAAGCTTGACTTGCTGATACGAGGAATCGGCATTCGAGACCGCGCCGTAATCGATTCCGCACCGGTCGAGTGTGTCGAGCAGTTCATCTGCATCGGGGTGGGCGCGCCAGCCCTCCTTGAACTCGGCCTCGAATACCTCGTTCCACGCGTCGTACGCAGTCTCATCGAGGACGGGGCCGCCGAAGGCCACGTGGAGTTCATTGGCTCGTCGCATGCGCTGCTCGCGGTGGGAGATCTCACCTCGCGCGTGAGCGCGGTACCAGCCAGACGCGTCGGTGCGCCAGTGCGACGTCATCGTCTCGACGTCATAGCCGGCAGGGAGAAACGCCTCCGCCACTACGCCGAGCGCGTGCCGGAAGGCCCCACGGGTGTCCACGAGCGTGTCGTCGATGTCGAGGAGCACACCGACAACGGACTTGGCGGCACCCCGGCGGGACGCCTGCGCCTGAGCTGCGAGTGTGTGGCCCATAGAGACTTCCCTCGTTCATGGTCGAGCCGCAACAGCGCGACCACCTCAATCGAGTGTAACCGCGGAGTGACGGACGTCACTCCCGGCCACGTCAGGCACAGATTACGAGGCGAGACGCAACCGCAAGGCACGCAGTCTGGCGAGCGAATGGTCCTGACCGAGTATTTCCATCGACTCGAAGAGCGGCGGCGACACGACGCGACCCGTAATGCCCACACGGAGCGGACCGAAGGCGAAGCGCGGCTTGATGCCCATCTCGTCCACCAGGACTGCGGTGAGGGCCGCCTGCTGTGAGGCAGCCGAGAAGTCCTCGAGTCCCTCGAGAACGGCGATCGCGGCATCGAGTACCTCGACGGCGTTCTCGGGAAGCTTGGCCACGGCAGCGTCCTCAACCACCAGAGATCCGTCGGCGACGAACAGGAAGCCGAGCATTCCGGGAGCCTCACCCAGGAGCGTCATGCGCGTCTGAACCAGCGGTGCCGCGAGCGCGAGCGTCGCCTCCTCATGCGGGGTCAGGTCACGCACCTCGGGCCCTGAAACGAGGCCAGCGGCGTGCAAGTACGGCACGACGCGCGCCGCAAAGTCGCCCAGCGGCAGCATGCGCATGTGCTCGGCGTTAATCGCCTCCGCCTTCTTGAGGTCAAAGCGGGAAGGGTTGGGATTCACATCGACGATGTCGAAGGCTGCAATCAGTTCCTTAACGGTGAACACGTCGCGGTCGGGGCCGATGCCCCAACCGAGCAGCGCCAGGTAGTTGAGCAGGCCCTCGGGCAGGAAGCCGCGATCGCGGTGATGGAACAGGTTTGACTCGGGGTCGCGCTTGGAGAGCTTCTTGGTGCCTTCACCCAACACCATGGGCATATGCGCATAGCGCGGCTCCGCGTCGGCGATGCCAAGCTCGACCATCGCGCGCCATAGAACGATCTGGCGGGGGGTGGAGCTCAGCAGATCCTCGCCACGCAGCACGTGGGTGATCTTCTGAAGAGCATCGTCAACGGGATTGACGAGCGTGTAAAGCGGCACCCCGTTGCCACGCACGATGACGTAGTCGGGCACCGAACCCGCGGGGAACGTGACGTCGCCACGAATCATGTCGTCGACGGTGATGTCTTCGTCGGGCATCCGCATGCGGATCACGGGCTCGCGACCCTCCGCGCGGTAGGCCGCCTTGGCCTCGTCGCTGAGCGCGCGGTCGAAGCCGTCATAGCCGAGCTTGGGGTCCCTGCCCGCGGCGAGGTGGCGCGCCTCGACCTCGTCGGGAGTCGAGAAGGACTCGTACGCGTAGCCGCCCTCAAGGAGCTGGCGGACCACCGCTGCGTGGAGGTCGTGGCGCTCACTCTGGCGGTACGGCGCGTACGGGCCGCCGATGTCCGGTCCCTCGTCGTAGTCGATGCCAAGCCAGTTCATCGCGTCGAGCAACTGGAGGTAGCTCTCTTCGCTGTCCCGCGAGGCATCGGTGTCCTCGATGCGGAAGACGAGCGTGCCGCCCATGTGGCGCGCATACGCCCAGTTGAACAGGGCGGTGCGGACCATGCCCACGTGAGGCAGTCCTGTGGGCGACGGGCAAAAACGAACGCGAACGTTACTCATGGCTACTTTCTTAGGCGACGGTGTTTCTTGGCGTCGTCTCGTCTGACGAGCTAACGCCTCACGACGGGATTGCGGAGGATGCCGATGTCTTCGATCTCGATTTCGACGATGTCACCGTGGTTGAGCTTGGTCACACCCGCGGGTGTGCCCGTAAGGATCACGTCGCCCGGGAGCAGGGTGACAACCTCGGAGACCATCGACACCGCGTGCGCGACGCCCACGATCATGTCGCGCGTGAAGCCGCTCTGCGTGTTGTTGCCGTTGATGCGGGACGTGATTTCGACGTCGTCGTGGGCAAGTTCGGTTTCGATCCAGGGACCGAGCGGAAGCGACGTGTCGAAGGCCTTGGCGCGGAACCACTGGTCCTCTTGGCGCTGCAGGTCACGGGCGGTCACATCATTGGCACACGTGTACCCAAAGATGTAGTCCTCGGCGTTCTCAGGGCTCACGTCCTTGCACACCTTGCCGATCACGATGGCAAGTTCGGCCTCGAGCTGCACGTCCTGCGAGTACGCAGGGAGCACGATCGGGTCGTCGGGGCCGATCACCGCGGTATTGGGCTTGAGAAAGAGAATCGGCACCTGCGCGTCGGGACCGCGTGCGGGGATCTCCTTGGCGTGGGCCTCGTAGTTCTTGCCAAGGCACACCACCTTGGAACGGGGAATGACCGGTGCAAGAAGTCGCACGTCATCGGTCAGGGGGATCCGCTCCCCCGTGGGCTGACCCATGATGTACAACGGGTCGCCGGTGAGGACCACCAGTTCTTCGTGGCCAGGTTCCCCATCGACGATCGCGTAGCGGGGCTCGTCTCCAGTGGTAAATCGGGCGATGCGCATGTTCCTAGAGTAACCGCCGGGCGCGAATCGGCGGGCGCGCTTAGCATTACCCCATGAGCGTCTTGGGACATGAGTGGATCACCGCCGCCGCGCGCGAGGGCCTCGACAAGGTCTTGGCCATCACCGACGCGCACCCCGGCACGACCCTCGGAAACGCGTATTTTGGTCGTACCACCACCGATGTCCTCGCGCACGTTCACGCATGGCAGACGCTCTTCGAGGGCTGGATCGAGGCGCACCGTGCCGATGAGACCGTCGCATACCCCGCCGAGGGATACTCGTGGAACCAGCTTGGAGACCTCAACGAGGCGCTCTTCAAGGCTCACGCGGGCCGGAGTTATGCGGCCGTGAGAACTGCTCTCATCGAGTCGCATGAGCGCGTGTTGGCGCTCGTTGCCACGATCCCCGAGGCCGAACTTGTCGAGGATTCCCTCCACGAGTGGTTGAGCGGGCAATCACTCGGCGGCGTTGCCCACGAATGCCTGGGTTCGCACTATGACTGGGCACTCGGCACGCTTGAGGCCGCGGGCCTGACCGCCGCAGAGTGACACAAGCGAGCAGCCCAGCCCGCGGGCGCACGTCTATCCGCACGTCTGCGTGGACCGGACGCATCTCTGGGCTCGACGCCGCGAGAGCTGTTGCGCTTGTCGGCATGTTCGCGGCTCACATCGGCGACTCCGGCACCCGAGGCAGCGACACCGATGGCTGGCACTGGTTGTGGATCGTCGATGGCAGGTCATCCGCCATGTTCGCCGTGCTCGCTGGCGTGACGATCTCGCTCATGACCGCAAAGGACCCCACCGGCCGGACGCATGCAGCGGTACGAGTCGCCGCGCGCGGCGCGGTGCTCATCATTGCCGGCTATGTGCTCGATCTTTTCGGCACTCCCGTTGACGTCATTCTGACCAACCTGGGCCTGATGTTCCTGCTTGTGATCCCCGCGATGTGGTGGCGCGGACGCGCCCGCGCCGTTGTCGGCATCGGCATCCTGGTGATCGGCGGTCTCGTCTTCCCCTCCTTCGAGGACCTGGGCGAGGGCATCCCGATCTTCGAAAAACTCGCGAGCCACCACTACCCCGCGCTCATCTGGGCCGGGTACCTCCTCGTGGGCATGGCGGTGGGCCGCATGCCGCTGCGCGCGGCGGGAACCGCGGCAAGGCTCGCCGTGTGGGGAGCGGTGACTGCAGCGATCGCCTACGGCGCGGGCGCTGCGAACGGCGGGACGACCCCGTGGGGCGACACGGGGTTTGGCCAGCCAGGAGGTCCCGAGTGGGCCTCAATCGCCCCGCATTCAAATTCCGCGTTCGAGCTTATGGGCAATGTGGGTGTGGCGCTCATGGTGATCGGGGTGTGCGTCCTTGCCGTGCAGCCGTCGCGATGGACGTTCCCCCTCCTGGCGTTCGGATCGATGTCACTCACGATGTACACGGCCCACGTTCTGGTGATAGCCATCGTGGGAGACGAGATCGTGTGGATGCCCTCAAACGTGGCCCTTGTCGCTCTCACCGTCGCGCTCATGGCGGCGGCGACCCTGTGGCGAGCCACGATGGGTGCCGGCCCCCTTGAGCGGGAACTCACGCGCGTCTCCGGCGCGGCTGCCGACGCCATCACATCGCGGGACGGCTAGCGCACTACTACAGGCACCGATCGATCACGCCGTCTCGGCTTCCGGGTTCAGACTTACCCGGCGCAACAGCTGCGCGTTGGCGGCCACCACAATGGTCGAGATGCTCATCGCGATCGCCGCGATCGCCGGCGGCATCGTGAGGCCAGCCCACGAGAATGCTCCGGCGGCGAGAGGGATCGCGATCACGTTGTAACCGGTAGCCCACACCAGGTTCTGGCGCATCTTCCGGTACGTCGCACGAGACAACGTGATCACCCCGAGCACACTGCGCGGGTCAGAACTCGCGAGCACCACACTGGCCGCCTCCATGGCGACGTCGGTACCGGCGCCGATCGCGAGCCCCACATCCGCACGCGCCAGGGCCGGCGCATCGTTGACGCCGTCGCCGACCATCGCGACCCGCTTCCCACGCTCCTGCAGCGCGATCACGGCCTTGTCCTTGTCGTCGGGTAGCACCTGGGCAAAGACCTCGTCGATGCCCAGTGTGCGCGCGACGGCATCGGCCACCGCCTGCGAGTCTCCCGTGATGAGCGCGACCTCGATGCCGCGGGCATGCAGCGCATCTACTGCGGCCTTCGACTCCTTGCGCACGGGGTCGGTCGTGGTGAACGCACCCACCACCTCGCCGTCGACCACGACGTACAGCACGGCTCCGCCCTTTTCGCGCCACGATGCCGCAGCATCCTCGACGCTGCCGGGCGCTGTGGCACCCATCTCCTCAAGCAAGGTGGGGCCACCCACCGCAACAGTTTGACCGATGACCGTAGCCCGCACACCGCGACCAGGGAGGGTCTCGGTCTCCTCAGCGGAGGGGATGTCGACGTCCCGGTCTTTCGCTGCCGCGATCACGGCACGACCGATGGGGTGTTCGGAGTCGGACTCCACCGCAGCAGCGACCGCCAACATGCGGTCCTCGTCCCACCCGTCGACCGTCGCGGACTCCGTGAGCCTGTGGGAACCCTCCGTGAGCGTGCCCGTCTTGTCGAACAGCACCGTGTCGATGGTGCGCATCGCCTCGAGCGCCGCTGTGTCCTTGATGAGGATGCCGTGCTGCGCGCTCGAAGACGTCGCGATCGCAATGACCAATGGAATGGCCAGGCCGAGGGCGTGCGGGCACGCGATCACAAGGACCGTGACCGCAGCGAGGACGCCACCGGAGACGTCTCCCGCCAACGCATGGACCACGAAGGTAATGATGGCCGCCGACAAGGCGATGTAGAACAGCCACGCCGCGGCGCGGTCCGCCAACAGCCGGGTTCCCGAATGCGAGTTCTGCGCGTCCTGGACCATTCGTTGGATGCCGGCAAGCGCCGTACTCTCACCCGTCGCAGTCACCTCGATGCGAAGTGAGCCATCAGTGGCCACTGTGCCGGCGACGACCTTGTCCCCCTTGCCCCTGACCGCGGGCTGGGACTCTCCGGTGATCATCGACTCATCGACGGAGGCTTCGCCCTTCGCGATGGTGCCGTCGGCTGGAACTCGTCCACCAGGGCGGACGATGACGGTGTCGCCTTCCGCCAGTTCAGCAATGCTCACATGCTCGGTTTCGTCGCCTTCGATGAGACGCTCGGCGTCGTCCGGCAGCAATTCAGCAAGTGCTTGCAGGGCGCCACTGGCTTGACCGACGGCCTTCATCTCCTGCCAATGGCCCAAGAGCATGATGACAATCAGCGCGGCGAGCTCCCACCAGAAGTCCAGGTCGCCGACCCCCAGGGTCGATGCCGCGGACGCAAGGAACGCGACCGTGATTGCGAGCGAGATCAGCATCATCATGCCGGGAGTGCGCTGCCTCAGCTCATCCCTCGCCATCGTCAGGAACGGCCGCCCGCCATACACAAAGATGGCGGTACCGACGAGCGGTGGAATCCATGCGGTGCCAGGGAGGTCGTAGCCAAACCAGCCTTCCACCATCCCTGATGTGGCGATCACGGGCACGGCCAGAATAAGGCTCCGCCAAAACAGACGGCGGAACATCTCGGCGTGACCCGAATGATCCGTGCCGTGACTCTCGTGGCCCTCGTGGCCCTCGTGAGCCTCGTGCGGGTCGGGAGCGTCGGTTGCGGTGTGCTCCGCATGCTGCTGCGTCATCTAGACCTCCAAGAAGGGGCGATACAGACTCACGCTAAACCTTCCACCGCTCTGGAATGTCAAGCATTGCGAGAAGAGGCGCCGCGAGTCAGCGCCATGCAGGTGTCAGGATGAGCACATGACAACCCCACTCGACTCGCATGAGCCGCCGCCCCGCGCCAGGATCCTGGTGGTCGAAGACGAGGAGTCGCTTGCCAGCTTGATCGCGTCGTATCTCTCGCGCGATGGATACGACGTGGAGGTAGTGGGCGACGGGCTCGAGGCGCTGGCTCGCGCACGGGTCACTCCCCCTGACGTGGTCGTCTTGGATCTGGGACTTCCAGGCGCGGACGGCATCGAGGTGTGTCGATCGTTGCGGACATTTAGCGACTGCTACGTGATCATCCTTACTGCCAGGGTGGAAGAAGTTGACCGATTGATCGGACTGTCGGTCGGTGCCGACGACTACTTGACCAAACCCTTCAGCCCCCGTGAACTTGTGGCGAGAGTTGGCGTGATGCTGCGGCGCCCGCGGAGTTTCGCCGGTGGCGCGAACACGTCGAAGGACCACGAGGTGCTGACGGTCGGCGATCTCAGCCTGAACCTTTTGGCCCGAGAGGTCCGCGTCGGGGAGCGGCTCGTGGAACTCACGCGCACAGAGTTCGATGTGCTCGCCGCGTTGGCCCGCCATCCACGCAGAGCCTTCTCCCGCGACCAACTCACCGAGCGGGTCTGGGGTCCCACTTGGTTCGGCGACCCTCACCTCGTTGACGTCCACGTGGGCCATGTGCGCCGAAAACTCGGCGACGACCCCGCTACCCCCGTGTATGTGCAAACCGTGCGAGGTTACGGCTATCGAATGGGCCCGGGCCAGTGAGGCGGTGGATGGTTCTAGCGGACCGCACCGACCTGGCCAGCCGCCTGCTCCTGGCGATCGCGGCCGTCGTGGGGGTGGGTGTTGCCACCGCGTGGGCTGTCGGCGCGTCTATCGGTCCAAGTCTGTTCCACGAGCATCTTCTTCGCGCCGTCGAGAGTGGCGAGAGCCCGACCGACCATGCGGAACGCGCGTACGCCACAGCGTCGGCCGTTTCCCTATCAATCGCCCTCGGCACGGCCCTGATCGCGTCGGCCTGCGTCAGCATCCTCGTCGCCCGTCGGATTCGTCGCTCGCTGGCTCCGTTCGCGCTGGCCGCTGATCGGGTCGCCGATGGGGAGCGGAACGTGCACGTGAATCCGCCCGGAATCGGGCCCGAGTTCGATCGCGTCGCTGAGGCATTCACAGCGATGGCGACGGAGCTATCCCACGTCGAAGACACCCGCACTCGGATGCTCGCGGACCTTGCGCACGAGATGCGCACGCCGCTCGCGGTACTCGCGGCCTACCTTGAAGCGATCGGGGACGGCGTGGAGCAGGTCGACGAACGCACAGTGCAGACGATGCAGGACCAGGTGGGCCGCCTCACTCGGCTGTCCGCAGATGTGGCCCTCGTGACCTCGGCTGAAGAGGGACGACTTTCCCTGGACCGGCGCCCCATCGACCTCGACAACGTCGTGAGGGAGACAGCAGCGCAGGTCTCGGACCGGCTCGACGAGCGCGGCGTCACACTCAATGTGAGTAGCGTGTCTGGGCTCCTTGTCGACGCCGACCGCGATCGGATTGGTCAAGTACTCACCAATGTGCTGGAGAACGCGCGACAGCACACACCTCCGGGCGGCGCGGTGCACGTCACCGCCACTGCGGAACCTGGCGTCGTCAGGGTCACCGTGCGTGACACCGGCGAGGGCATCGCGGCCGAACACCTCCCTCGCATATTTGACCGGTTCTTCCGTGTCGACGCCGCACGCGACCGCGCGCACGGCGGATCGGGCATCGGACTCTCGATCGCGCGCGCGATCGTCAACGCACACGGCGGCGCGCTCGTCGTCGCGAGTGATGGCCCTGGCGAAGGCGCTACCTTTAGCCTGACCCTGCCGCGCTTGCCGCGCAATGACGACCGCGCCGACGCCGCCGAAGGCTGATCTCGACCCTCGGATACCCGCTGCCGTCTTCATCAAATCTTCGTCAAACGCATACGAAAATCAGGGTCTCCCTCGTGGATGCTGGAAAGCAACACGACGGAAGGACGAGGCAATGATGGGTTTCTACGGCGGAGGCATGAACGGCTTTGCTTGGATGGGTATGGGCCTGTTTTGGCTTGCGCTTCTTGGGCTCATCGTGTGGCTCGTGATCCGACTATTGCCCGGCAGTGCTCAAGAACCACGAGCGGTGGGTGCGGTAGCGAGTTCACCCCGAGCCTCGGCTTCGACGCCCGCGCTGGCGATCCTGGATGAGCGCCTCGCGAGCGGCGAGGTCGACATGGAGACGTATCGCACTATTCGTGCGGCGCTCGTTGAAGGTCGCGAAGGCACACGATGAGAGCCGCCACACGGGCATGGACTGTCGCGGGGCTAGTCGCAGCCGTGGCCGTCTTGGTCGCCTCTGTGGCATGGGCAATCAATGGGGCGACTCTGGCATACGCCGATCACGACTGGCCCGGATTCAACCAGACGGCAACCGGTCAACGCGGCGCCACTTCCGAGCTCGAAGGTTCACTCGTCGACGTGGTTGCCATGGACATGGGCGGACGCGGCATGATGAATCGCTCCGGCGGCACGATGCTGCTTCGCTCAGACCGCGTTGATGTACCGGGTGGCACCGTGACTCTGCAGCTCTCGAACGCTGGCGCTGTGCCGCACGAGATCGTCATCCTTCCCTTGCCCGACGGGCGCCAGGTTGGGGAGCGCGCGGTGAGACGGGACGGAACCGTCGACGAGTCGGACAGCCTCGGCGAAGCGTCACGATCCGGAGGTTCAGGATCGGGTGACGGTATCGAGCCTGGCACCACGGGCTGGGTCACCATCGAGCTCGCTCCCGGCCGCTACGAGATCGCCTGCAACATCGAAAATCACTACGCGGCGGGCATGTACACGCTGCTGGTCGTCACCTAACGAAAGTGTCAGCTACCCCCCGCTGTGTCCGCACTACCCGGCGCGCCGACGTGCCCGAAAACGAAGGAGAATCATGGTCCAGAGCGCAGCAGCCAAGCAAAGCAAGAGCGACGTCGCGCGACTTCGTGCCGAGCAGAAGGCTCGCGACACCCGCCGCTGGGTGATCATCACCGCAGTGGCAACCGTCGCGGCGCTGGCACTCATCGCGGTCGTATGGGCAACCATTTCGGGCGAGGTCAAGCGCGTTGAAGCGATCGAGCAAGCGGCAAGTCAGCCCATTGAGGGCGCCAAGGAGACGCCCGAAGGTGTCGCAGTGCACGTCGAATCACTCCCTGAGCCGACGCCAGAAGTGACAGCCGGCACGGTCCTCCCGCCGGCTGGCGGCAATCACGACCCCGTCGTCCAAAACTGTGGCGTCTACACCGAGCCCGTCGCTTCCGCCAAGGCCGTGCACTCACTGGAACATGGCGCGGTATGGATCACGTACCGGTCCGGGCTGGACCAGCAACAAATCAACGCGCTCACGGAACTGGCCAACGCTCGCGACTACACGCTGCTGAGCCCGATGGACGCCCTGGCCGCCCCAGTGGTGCTGACCGCGTGGGGCATTCAACTTGAAGTCGACGACGCCTCGGACCCCCGCGTCGAGCCGTTCCTCGTCAAGTACGTCCAGGGTGAGCAGACTCCCGAGCCGGGCGCGCCCTGCTCCGGCGGCTCTGGAGACCCGGCCTGACGCGCCTGCCGCGCTCTTACCCGGCCTCTGCCCGCAATCATCCGCACACCACGCAAGACAAACGAGGGACAACCATGTCGCACCACACCACTTCCCGCTGGGCAAACCGATCGATCAAGACGTTCTCCCTTGCCGTGGGGGCGGTGCTCGCGCTGTCTGCCTGCTCCGCGGCCGTGGAGCCTCCCACGGGCATTGGCGAGACCGACGATGCTCAATCGATCAGCGATGCCACGCTCAGCGATTACGGACTGGCTGGGCTGGACGCCCGAGAGGTCATCGACCTCCTCGACTCCATGCCGGTTGCCGAACGTCCAGACGACCTCATGGTCTCGATCCGCCCCCATGAACTCATCCTCACGGACGCGACGCAACACGAAACGACGCTGCCGATGCCGGATGACCAGTTTTACGTTTCATTTGCCCCCTACGTCGACCAGACGCACGACTGCTACTTCCACAGCCTCACCACGTGCGCCGGCGAGATCCAGAATGCGGACATGCACATGCTCGTCACCGACTCCGACTCCGGAGCGGTCTTGATCGACGAGACACGCACCACGTTCGACAACGGATTCGTCGGACTGTGGTTGCCGCGCGACATCGACGTCACTGTCGAGATCGAGTACGACGGCCGTTCTGCCACGACCGACCTGTCTACGCGCACCGACGAAGATGCCACCTGCATCACCACCATGCAGCTCGCGTAGCGGAAGTTTGCGTCGGTTCTCTCCCGAGGCTCTCCGCGTCGGGAGAGAACCGACGCCTTCCCGGGTCACGTACTGAGACCACCCCGCCCTGAGACAATGACCGGATGAGTATCGCGCCCCGGGTATTGACCCGCGACACGTGGGAACCGCGCGCCATCGCGCATGCGGAGCGGGCCGACCGCGCCACCGCGGGCCACCGCGAGCGCGCCCCACGCCACGAGAAGCACCCCGTCGAGGACTTCCTGTACGAGTACTACGAGACCAGGCCGATGCGCCTGCGGCGGTGGCACCCTGGCGTCGGCGTGGCCCTGGTTGACGCCCCCGACCACGCATCGTCCCGCTACTACGCGACGAGGGACGGGGCCACGTCCGTTGACGCGGCGGCCTTTTGGGAGGCGCGCAGCCGTACCGTCGACTACGCCGAGGCGTTGCTGCGGGCGACGGCCTCCCGGCCCTCACGGCTCGGATGCTTTGGGCTCCACGAGTGGGCGATGGTCTATCGGGCAGACGAGACGCGGCACACGACGCCACTCCGGCTCGGTGCCGCCGCGACCGACCGCGTGGTCGAGGAGCACAAGATCGTGTGCAGCCACATCGACGCATTCCGCTTCTTCACACCCGAGGCTGTACCGCTCAACACCATTCAGCCCACGCGCGAGACGCAGATTGCCGATGAGCAGCCTGGATGCCTGCACGCGAACATGGACCTCTACAAGTGGTCGAGCAAGCTCGTGCCCGCGGTCTCGAGCGAACTGGTCCTCGATGCGTTCGAATTCGCCATGGACATCCGCTACCTGGACATGCGCGCCTCGCCGTATGACGTCTCTGCCCTGGGTCTTGAGCCGGTGCGCATCGAGACCGCCGAGGGGAAGCGCGAGTATGCCGAGCGCCAGGCGGAGTTCGCGGTCACCGCGGCGGGCATCCGATCGCGACTCCTGGACGCGTGCGTCGCGATTCGCGAGGCCGCAGGCGTGGCGCCGCTTACCGGTGCGCTCACAGACCGCCCGGCGACGTAGCGACCTCGCCGGTCAGGCTCACGGGTCAGCGCGCCGCGCGCACCCGGAGTTAGCGCGCCGCGCGAACTTGGTCGACGCCCTTGTTGGCGAGTTCGTCTGCTCGCTCGTTGCCGGGATCTCCCGCGTGTCCCTTGACCCAGACCCACGTGATGTCGTGGCGGGCCACCTGTTCGTCGAGCGCCTGCCACAGCTCCTTGTTCTTGACGGGCTGTTTGGCCGCGGTCTTCCAGCCGTTGCGCTTCCATCCGGCCATCCACGTCTTCACACCCTGCATCACATAGGTGGAGTCCACGTGAAGCGTGACATCGCACCGCTGAGTGAGCGCCTTGAGGCCCTCGATCACGGCCTGGAGTTCCATCTTGTTGTTGGTGGTCAGCAGGTCGCCGCCGCACAGTTCGCGTTCGTGACCGTCGGAACGCATCCATGCGCCCCATCCGCCTACGCCGGGGTTGCCCTTGCAGGCGCCGTCGGTCCACATGTCAACACGGGGCTTCGCTTCATCAGTCACGCCGACACCCTACGACAGCCACACTGCTCGCATGCCGACCGCCGCGCCTTCTCCAGGGCGCCTGCCCACCGCCGCGCGCTCGACGGTGTCGGCGCAGCACCGAAAATCCGCATGGTTCGTCCGATTCCCCGTGTGAATCCTGCGGGACCTGCGGATTTTGGGTGCTCCGCCGACGGGCTGCTGGCCGCAGGCCACACCGGACAGCAGCAACGCGCCCGTGCCTGCCTGCGACGGGGGGCGCGGGCCCACGCGGCACAATGGAGCCATGTCCAAGCACGCGGCCAAGCACGAACACGCCTCGACCCCCGCGGTGGTGGCTCTCATCGACGCGGGAATCGACCACACCCTGCACCACTACGACCATGACCCCGCGAGCGACCTCGGCTACGGCCTCGAGGCGGCGGCGGCCATCGGCGTCGAACCGGACCAGGTCTTCAAGACCCTGTGCGCCTACGTCGACGGCCACCTGTCGGTGGGAATCGTCCCCGTGAGCGGGATGCTCGACCTCAAGGCCCTCGCCCACGCGATGGGCGGCAAGAAGGCCGAAATGGCTCCCCCCGCGGATGCGGAGCGGTCCTCGGGCTACGTGGTGGGCGGCATCTCCCCCATCGGCCAGCGCAAGGCGCTGCCCACCGCACTCGACGAGACCGCCGAGTTGTACGACGTGATCTACGTGAGCGGGGGGAGGCGCGGACTCGACATCGGGTTGGCCCCCGCAGACCTGATCGCCGTGACGCATGCCGTCATCGCCCCCATTGCGAAGGACGCCTGATGGCGGAACTCGCCACCGCCACGCCAGGGTGGGACTACGCGGCACGGCTCACCGAGGCTCTCGCACGCATCCACACCACCGAATACACGTCGGGGCGAGCCGGATCCAACGTGAAGCTCCTTGTCGCCACCAAGGCGTGGGATGCCGATGCCGCAGTCGCTGTAGTACGGGCAGGGGCCAGGCTCGTGGGCGAGTCACGCATGCAGGAACTCGCGGCCAAGGGCCCCGCGCTCAAGGCCGCAGGCGCCCGCATCCATGTGATCGGTCAACTGCAGCGCAATAAGGCCGCGACTGCTGTCGAGTTCGCGGACTGCGTCGAGACTGTCGATTCGCTCGCGCTTGCCGAGAGGCTATCGCGCCTGTGTGTCGAGGCGGGGCGTGAGCTGGACGTGATGGTCCAGGTCAACGTGTCCGGCGAGGAGTCGAAGGCTGGCGTCGCGCCCGACGAGGCTCTCGAGTTGGCCTCTGCAGTGCAGTCCCTTCCCGCGCTCACCGTCACGGGGTTCATGACGATCGGCCTCAACTCCCCCGACGAGGCCGCGGTGCGTGCGGGTTACGCGCGGCTCGCGTCCATCAGGGACACGGCACTGATCCGCTCAGAAAGCGGCGAGTTACCTCTGCGTGAGGCATGGGAGCTCTCGATGGGCATGTCGAACGACCTCGAGTGGGCCATCGCCGAGGGCGCGACCATAGTGCGCGTCGGCACGGACATCATGGGCCATCGCTCCAGGTAAACAACCGGTACCGCGCCTCGGTGTCAAGCGACCTTGACGAAAACGAGGAGGAAGCCGTGATCAACTCCATTCGCCACGAACGCGAAGTCAGGGGCCTCGCGCCGGCAATCTCACGGTCGCGAATCTCGCGAGCGCCGAGTGGGCGGCCTGGAACGAGTCCTTCGACCGGGGTGTGGGACCTCGACGCAGAGGGTGGTCTCGCAATCATCATGTTCACCGGCCTCCTTACCGCAACCGGCTCGTTCATCGTCTCCGTTCGCAAAGACTGATCGCTAGGCAAGGTACGCCTTGCTTTCCGCCGGGTGAGCCGCTGAGTAGATTGGCAGCATGAGTAGCCCCACGCACAAAGCCGACTTCAAGCGCGGCCCCGATGAAGCCGACATCTCCTCCCGACTCAACTGGCTTCGTGCCGGAGTTCTCGGAGCGAACGACGGCATCGTCTCGATCGCAGCACTGCTCGTAGGTGTAGCGGCGGCGACCACCGAACACTCCGTCATCTTCACGGCCGCCATGGCCGGAATCGCGGCAGGAGCGCTGTCGATGGGCGTGGGCGAATACGTGTCCGTATCAAGCCAGCGCGACGCCGAAGAGGCGCAGATCGCGCGCGAGCGCATCTGGCAGAAGGCCCGCCCCGCATGGGAGCTTGAGCAACTGGTGCGCCTCAACATGGAAACCGGCATGGCCGAGGACACTGCACGCAGGGCCGCAGTCGAGCAGACCGCCAAGGACCCCATCGCGATCCACGCCCGCATGCACCTGGGCGTCGATCCCGACGATCTCACCAAGCCCATGCACGCAGGCATCGCGTCCCTCATCGCCTTCACCGTGGGAGGCATCGGCCCGCTATTAACCACCTTGCTGCCGCCAGCTCACCTCAGGATCCCCCTGACGTTCATGATGGTGCTCGTGGCACTCGCGGTCACCGGCTATACCTCTGCCCGCGTGGCACACTCCCCGTTCATCAAGGCGATCGTGCGCAACGTCACGGGCGGCGCAGCGGCCATGGTGATTACGTACGGCATCGGCCTCTTGGTAGGCACGACGCTCTAGCGCACGGCGCAAAACGGGGGCGGACGCTACGGCCCGGAAGCGGCTACGGAACCAGGTTGATCCACGCCGGGGTTGCGAACTTCTCGGCCACGAGCACTTGAGCGGCCTCAAGTTCGTCGGGACGCACCGCGCCGGGCACCGTCGCGTAGCGTCCCGCGAAGTGCGCGAGGAACGACTCGATGATGGCCTCACGCGTCATGCCGGTCTGGCTGCGCAGCGGGTCGACGCGCTTATTGGCGCTCTTAGTCCCCTTGTCCGACAGCTTCTCGCGGCCGATGCGCAACACCTCGAGCATCGCGTTGGCGTCAATGTCGTACGCCATGGTCACGTGGTGAAGCACCGCACCCGCGATGTAACGCTTCTGCGCGGCGCCCGCAATCTTGCCCGCGGGAGAGGCGATGTCGTTAAGGGGCACGTACGTGGCCTGGATTCCCAGATCGCGCAGTGCGCCAAGTACCCAGTCGTCGAGGAACGCATAGGACTGCTCGAAGCTCAGCCCCTCGACCAGCGAAGACGGCACGTACAGCGAGTAGGTGATCGTGTTACCGGGCTGGATGAACATCGCGCCACCACCGGAGACGCGCCTGGTCACGGTGATGCCGTGCCTCGCGGCCCCCTCGGAGTCGATCTCGTTGCGCATCGACTGGAAGGACCCAATCACAACGGTGTTGCGTTCCCACTCCCAGATGCGCAGGGCTGGCCCACGACGGCCGGCTCCCACCTCTTGAGCGAGCACCTCGTCGAGCGCCATTTGCAGATGCGGCTCGCGGGGCTCATCGTGAATGAGCTCAAACTCGTGGTCGTGCCAGCTGGTCGCGTGGCCGAGCGCGCGGCGCACCGCGATGGCCACCGCCTCAGGCGAGAAGCCGATGAACTGGGCCTCGGGACCCGCGGCACGCATCACAACCGCGGCCATCTCGGCGACGGGGGTCGACGCGGCAATGCCTATCAGCTGTGCGTTGATCGCGAGCAGCGCCTCCGCGGGCTCGAGGAAGAAGTCCCCAGAGATCACGACCGACGCGAGAGTGGCCTCCGTACCGGTGCCACTGAGCTCTACGTCTGCGACGACGAGCTTGCCGCCAGGGATCTTGTATTCACCATGCATGGTGCCCATTGTCCCCGCTCGCAGGGACCCCCGCTCACAGACTGGGTGCGACCTCGGCCTTGAGCAGCCCATAGTGAAGCGCATCCGTGAGTGCCTCCCACGACGCCTCGATCACGTTCGGTCCCACACCAACGGTGCGCCACGAGTGCCCCGTCTCCGTGTCCACCGTGGTGATCAGCACGCGCGTCACGGCGTCCGTGCCGTGCGAGGTGTCCATGATGCGCACCTTGAAGTCGACCAGGTCGAACCGTGCGATCTCGGGGTAAACGGTCTTGAGGGCCTGCCTGAGCGCCTGGTCGAGGGCGTTGACGGGGCCGTTGCCCTCGCCCACCGTGAGGATGCGCTGTTCGCCTCCTGCACGCAGCTTGACGACGGCCTCGGCGTTGGCATTGTTCGGGTCGCCAGGCATGGACGCGACGTTGACGGCCCAATTTTCGACCGTCCAGTATTCGTGAGATTCGCCGAGCTCCGAGCGCAACAGCAGCTCAAACGACGCATCGGCCGCATCGAACGTGTAGCCCTGGGCCTCGGCGTTCTTGACGCGGTCGGTGACGCGCGTGAGCAGCTCGCCCTGACCCGCGAGGTCAAAGCCGAGTTCCTTGCCCTTGAGCTCGATCGACGCGCGACCGGCCATCTCCGACACGAGCATGCGCATGTCGTTGCCCACGCCTGCGGGGTCGGTGTGCTGGTAGAGGTCTGGATCGATCTTGATGGCCGACGCGTGGAGCCCCGCCTTATGCGCAAACGCCGACGCGCCCACGTAGGGCTGGCGCGCGAAGGGCGCAATGTTGGTGATCTCGGAAATCGCGTGCGACAGGCGCGTTGATTCTCGCAGGCCTTCGCCCTTGAGGGCGATCGCGCCCCTCTTGAGCTCGAGGTTTGCGGCCACCGCCACGAGGTCTGCATTGCCAGTGCGCTCGCCGTAGCCGTTGACGCAGCCTTGGACATGCGTGACACCCGCCGCGACCGCCGCCATCGAATTGGCGACCGCGCAGCCCGAGTCGTTGTGAGCGTGTATTCCGAGCGTGGTGCTGGTGCGCGCTGCCACCTCGGTGACGATGCGCTCCACAACGTCGGGCAGCATGCCGCCGTTGGTGTCGCACAGCACAAGCGTCGAGGCGCCCGCATCGGCTCCTGCGAGAAGAGCACGCACCGCGTATTCGCAGTCATATCGATAGCCGTCAAAGAAATGTTCGGCGTCGAGGAGCACGCGGCGACCCTCGGCCACGAGGAACGCCACGGTCTCGGAAATCATCGCGAGGTTCTCGTCACCCGTGACGCGCAACGCGCGCTCGGCATGCCTCACGTCAGACTTGGCCACGAGCGTGATGATGGGGGCCTCGGAGTCCAACAACGCGCGGACCTGGGGGTCGGAGCCCGCCGATGTTCCCGCACGGCGAGTCATGCCGAATGCCGCGAACTGGGCGTTCTTGAACGTCAGTTCCTTGGCTACCAGGCCAAAAAACTCCGTGTCCTTGGGAACCGCGCCCGGCCAGCCGCCTTCGATGACGCCCACGCCGAGGTCGTCGAGGAGCACCGCAATGGCCATCTTGTCGGCCACTGACAGGTTCATGCCCTCTTGCTGCGCGCCATCGCGCAACGTGGTGTCGTAGATCTCCACGGTGAGACCAGCCATGATGTTCTCCTCGATCGTGCGGCCCCGCATACGCCCATCATCCCAACAAAAAAGCCCCCCAAGAGATCGGGAGGCTGCGCGTCGGGAATGCCGACGCGCTACGGAATGAGAACCGTTGTTTTCATTGCGTTCATTGTGGCACAAAGCGGGCCGATAAGTGACGTATGGAGAGTCAACCGACTGTGAACGTCCACAGCGGCTGCGCGCGCCTATTGTGGGCGATGTCACACAAACGCTGGCCTGGCACGGTACCGACTCCTACGATGGGACTTATGTCCGTGTGCATCGAAGCCGCGCGAGTGGTAACCGACCCGCGTCCGGGCCACATTCGGAGCGCGCGATGACTCACTCCAGGTACCAACCCTTGATCACGCGCGCCGCGACCCTTAGGACTATAGGAGTCATCGCGACCCTCACGGTGTTCGTTGTCGATGTCTTAGTGCGGCACGGATACAGTTTCGCCTACCTCTACGCGGTGACGGTGCTCGTTGCGGCCCTCTCACGACGAGCCCGGGTGGTCGTTCTCACCGCGATCGGTGCCGTGGCTCTCACGTTTGGCGCGTTCGCACTCAAGGAACAAGGGCACTCACATGGCGTAACCGGGACGGAAATGTTCAGCCGTGGGATGGCATCCGTCGTGATCGCGCTCATCGCGGTCGTCGCGATCGCCGTCATTCAGCGAGATCGCAAGAACACCGAACTCGGAGAAGCCCTCCGGGCCGCCGAGGGCGACAGGGCCGTCGACAGGCGCATGCTCGCCGCAGCGAGCAAGATCGCGGCGATCGGAACATGGTCCATCGCGGTGGATGACGACCGCATGGACATGTCGGATGAGGCCGCCATCCTGCATGGCATTCGTCCGGGCGGTCGTCCCCTGCGAAGCGAAGCCCTGAGCCACATGGATTCGGCCGACGCTCAACGCCTGAGGGACCGCGTCGCGCTCGCGTGGGAGGCGGGGATTCCGATCAGGGAAGAGGTGCGGATCAATGATCCCGACGGAACCCACCGGTGGATTGTCACCATGGGCGAGAAAACCCGGGTCGACGATGACTCGGTTGCGCACGTGCACGGTACAGTCCAGGACATCACTCCCTGGAAGGAAGCCGAACTCGCGGCATCGGCCCAAGGGAACCGCTTCTCTCAGTTGACGAAATCTCTACCCATCATCGTGTGGACCGCTGACCCCGATGGCAATATTGACTACTTCAACGATGCCCTCACGGACTACACGGGCACGACGACGGAAGAACTCCTCGCTGATAGGTGGGTTTCCGCAGTGGACCCGCGCGACCTAGACAGAGTGGTTGCCGCGTGGTCCGAGGCCGTCGCCACGGGCCGCACTTACGACACCGAATATAGGGTTCGAGGAGCCGACGGCGTCTTCCGCTGGCATCACCTAAACGCCCAGCCAGAGTGGGATGCAAACGGCGAGATTGTGCGGTGGTGGGGAAGTTCGATAAACGTCGACGCGACACGGCGGCTGCGCGAGGAAGCGGACGCAATCGCCGCCGAACGGGAGATCGTCCTCGACAGCATGAGTGAGGGGGTCTATGCACTCGACCACGAATGGCGAGTGGTCTACATCAACCGCAGCGCATTGCGCATCCTCGACCTCGACCATCTTCAACTTCTTGGAAGAGTGCTGTGGGAGGCCTTCCCCCATCTCGAAGGTGGAGAGCTCCACACATTCCTCGCTACAACGAAGACAAGCGGCGAGTCCTCGCGGTTCACGTATCACGCGACGCTCGCCGACAAGTGGCTCGAGGTAGCGGCGACTCCCACCGACGGCGGCCTGACCGTCTTCTTCCATGACATCACGGAAGTGAGACGACTTTCCGAACAATTGGCTCAGTCCCAGCGTTTGGAAGTAATCGGGCAACTCACGGGCGGCATCGCCCACGACTTCAACAACCTGCTCACGGTGGTCTTGGGAGGCGCCGATGCCCTCAACGCCGACCCGACGCTCACCGAAGACTCCCGCGAAATGGCCACTCTCATCGCGAGCGCCGCCGAGCGTGGCGCCGAACTCACGCATCGTCTCCTCGCGTTTGCGCGCAAGCAACCGCTCGAGCCGCAATCGGTCGATCTCTCGGCGAAGATTCGTGCCCTCGAGCCCCTGCTGAGGCGCACGCTCGGCGAGAACATTCACATCGCGGTGACACCAGAAAAGCCGGCTCTTGCCGAGGTTGATCCTGGGCAGTTTGAGAACGCGTTGCTCAACCTCGCGATCAACGCACGCGATGCCATGCCACAAGGGGGAACACTGACGCTCGAGGTTGAGACCCTGACCCTCGACGAGGCGTACGTGACCGCGCACGCAGAGGTGACTCCTGGAACCTACGTCGTGGTGACCGTTTCGGACTCGGGAGTCGGAATTGCGCCGGAAATTCTTGGGCGGCTCTTCGACCCCTTCTTCTCCACCAAGGAGATGGGCAAGGGTTCGGGACTCGGGCTCGCGATGGTGTGGGGGTTCATCAAGCAAAGTGGCGGCCACATCACGATCTACAGCGAGCCAGGCTACGGGACTTCAATCAAGATGTTCTTGCCCGTCGCCTTGTCGGAGCCCGCACCCGTAGGGCCCACGAGCGGTCAAATCAGCACCGGACCCTGCACCGGCGTCGTCCTCTTGGCGGAGGACGACGACCTCGTGAGGGTCTTCGCGACCGAGCGTCTCAGGGCGAGCGGCTACGACGTGGTCGCGGCGCAATCGGGACCCAAGGCACTCGAGGCACTCGCCGCTTTGCCCCACATCGACCTCTTGTTCACCGACGTGATTATGCCGGGTGGCATGACGGGGCGGCAGCTGGCCGAGGCCGTGCTCGAATTGAGGCCTGGGACGCCAGTGCTTTACGCTTCTGGGTATACCGAAAACGTCATCGTTCACAACCACAGGCTCGATGCCGGTGTCAAGCTTCTCGCGAAGCCGTACTCGACCAAGCAGCTTGTCGAGCGCGTCGGCGAGTTGATCGGCACAGCTGAGGGGGTTACACCATGACGCATGCTGTGGGCAAGGGTCGCGTCTTGATTATCGATGACGACCGACTTGTGGGCGCGATGCTCGTGGCACATGTCCGCGCATCGGGCTTCGATGCCCGCGTCACCGACGAGCCTGAAGCGTTCTACGCACTCGCTCGTGACTGGCATCCCACCTTCGTAGTGGTAGACCTCGTCATGGGCAAGGTCGACGGCCTCGCCGTCTTGAAGGTTCTTGCCGAGATGAATTCGGACGCCGCAGTCGTCATCGCGAGTGGCATGGGAAGCAAGGTTCTCGACTCCGCGAGGCAATTCGCCGCGGCAAGCGGGCTCGCGTATGGCGGGATACTCCGCAAACCGTTCCGCCGCTCCGACGTGGCCGCCGTCCTCGCCGCAGGCTCCCACGCTCCGGACCCTAAGGACGCGGGGCTCGACGTCTTGGCCGAGTGGAGTTCCGACGAGTTCGAGGAGGCTTTACTGCGCGCCGCCGCACGCGATGAGTTGGGAGTCGCCTTCCAGCCCAAGGTCGCGTGCTCCGATGGCCGAATCGTCGGCTACGAGGCGCTCGTGCGATGGGTTCACCCGACCCTCGGCGCAATACCCCCTGATGCCTTCATACCGCGCGCGGAGAGCCTCCGCTTGGTGCACATCGTGACCGACTCGGTGGCCGCCACCGCGATGGCGTGGTTCGCGTCCGCGCGCTCGCATACCCAGGAGCGGCTCGCCATCAACATCTCTGCGACCGAGCTGACAAACTCTGGGCTCGACGAGCGCCTTCTCGCGGCGTGCAGCAGGGCAAACCTCGACCCCGATCGCGTCATCCTCGAGGTGACGGAGACCAGCGCGGTCACGAATGCGACCGACTCTCTCGAGGTGCTCACCAGGCTCCGGCTCGACGGATTCCAGCTGTCGATTGACGACTTTGGCACGGGCTATTCCTCGATGACTCAACTCTCGAGGATGCCCTTCACCGAGGTAAAGATCGACCGCTCGTTTGTGAAGGAGCTGGGGACGGCCCTGCCCGCAGAGGTGATGGTGAAATCCATGCTGCAACTGAGCAGGGGCCTCGATGTCGAGTGCACGGCCGAGGGCGTCGAGACGCAGGCCGCGCTCGACGTGCTTTGCGAACTCGGCTGCGACTTCGCGCAGGGATATCACATCGCGTATCCGATGCGGGAACCTGAGCTAGAAGAGTGGATCCACCGCCACCAGACGACTCGCGAGGCGCCGTGAAACCTACGCCGTGCCGTTGAGGGCGCGGCGGCGATGCTTCCAATCCGGCAGGTGTGCGTCCATCACCGCGTAGAAGCGCGCATTGTGTCCGCGCTCGATGAGGTGTGCGAGCTCGTGCACGATCACGTATTCGAGAAGTGAGGGGTCTCGGCGCGCGAGCTCAAGGTTGAGCGTGACGCGCTTGGTCGCGGTGTTGCAGGTTCCCCACCGCGTGGTCATGCGTCGGATCGTGAGATCGGGCACCGGCACTCCCATGACCTGTGCCCAGTATTCGACCAGTGGCGGGGCCGCACGCTTGAGCGTGCGCCGAAGAGCCTCGGCCTCGGCCCCGGCGGCGAGCGGCTGCGGCTGGCCCGCGAGACGCTCCTGATGCTTCGCGATCCACTCGGCCTTATCCGCCACAAAGGCGGAGATGGTTGACATCGGCACGTGCCTGGGCGCGCTCACGACCACCTCGCCATGCGGGGCCTTCACCGTGAGCCGAAGGTTTTTGATCCGCTTGCGATTGAGCGTGAATTCGAGCGGTTCTGCCATGATGCGATCAGAGTACGCCCGGTCTCTGACGGCGTCGCTCAGGCTTGCTCAACCCGCTGCGTCTGGGCGGTCAACTCGCGCAGTTCGTCCGCCGTGGTCCGCTTTCCATACGTGGGAGTGTCGCGCTCGACCCTCCAGGACTCGCTCAGGGGGCCAAGGTCGACCGCGTCGTAACCCAGGCTGTCGAGAAAGTGAGTCACCGCGGTCTTGGCCACGGCATCGTGTCCCGCGATCGGGAGCGCGCGGCGGTTCTCGGTTCCTGCGGGCGTGCCGTCCGTGGGGATTTCGCGAGCGTAGATGTTGTTGAAGGCCTTGACCACGTGACTTTCAAGGAGGTGTGCCTGCAACAGCTCGGACGTGGTGGACGCGTTCGTGTCGAGAGCCTCGATGCGGCCGTCGCGCTGTGGATAGTAATTGTTTGCATCGATGACCAACTTGCCCCGCAGCGGCCCCACAGGAACGGTCTCGCGCTGGCTCAAGGGAATCGCGACGAGCACCATGTCTGACCTGGTTGCCGCCTCCTCGACCGTCGCGGCGCTCGCGCCAGGGCCGAGTTCCGAGACCAGGTCCGTGAGCGACTCCGGTCCGCGAGAATTGCTGACGATCACGGTGTAACCCGCGTTGATGGCCGCCGTGGCGACGTTTGTACCGATCTTGCCTGCGCCGATGATGCCGAGAGTTGTCATGTTCGGTGAACGGGCGCGGAGCGTCGACAATTCCCCCATCGCACCCAACCGCTTTGGCCACCCTTGCGTACTACCTGTATGAACCAAGCAAAGATGGCCCCATGAGCACGTGGTCACGCGCCCTCGACCGACTCGTCCGCGAACGCGGCCAGGCTCTCTTCGGCTACGCGTATGTGCTCACTGGCAATAGCGCCGATGCCGAAGACCTGGTCCAAACCGCCCTCATACGCACGTTCCGCACTGGGCGCGCCTCTCAGGGCATCGACAGTACTCACGCCTACGTCAAAAGAGCGATCACCACGTCGTTTATCGACTCGCGGCGCAGGGCAGACGCCAGGCCGCAGCGGGCTCCAGGGGACGCGGGAGACCCGGCCCTCACCTCGTCGGCGCCCCACCCGGATCACGCCGAGGCCGTCGCCACAAGCGCCGACTTCCACACCGCGATCCTCGCCCTTCCGCCGCGCGAACGCGCGTGCATCGTGTTGCGCTATCTCGAGGACAAGCCCGTGGCCGTGATCGCCGCCGAACTCGGCCTCGCGACGGGCACCGTCAAGCGCTACCTCTCCGACGCCGTAGCGACCCTGCGCGCAAGCGCCGACATCGACTTCACCACCGACGAGACCGTTCCCGTCGTTTCCCACTCAGGAGGCACCTCATGATCACCGCACGCGACCAGTTCGCCCAGATCGCCCACGAGGGCGAGGCCCACTATGCCGGCACCAAGCTCGCCGACGGGCACGCCTCCGTGACGCGCAGCGTGCGCCGCCACCGCACCGTCAGGGCCGCCGCGGGCACGGTGGCCGGCATCGGCGTCATTGGCGGTGCGACGTGGGGAGGCTTCGCGACGTTCGGTCAAGGCAACGCCGTGGCGCCCGGCGGCACAGCGGTGGGCCCCGCAACCACGAGCGAATTGCCCTCCCCTTCTCCCTCGGCGTCGCCGAGCCCTGTCGCCACGCGCATCCAAGACAGCATCTCGCTGCCGAGCGGCACGACGCTCGACCCCATTGCCACCCGACTCGCGGAGGCCTACGGCGTTCCCCAGCAGCACGCGTTGGACGCCATTGGCGCCTCGATCAAGGAGCTTATCCCCGAGGCGGGCACCACCGAGGGATGGACGATGCCTGGCACGTTTGACCTGACGAGTTCACCCACGGTGGCCGACGCAGCGGACCAACTGGTCACCGCCCGAGTCATGGAGCTCACCGACCTGGGCGTGGCGCGCTCAGACTGGCAGACGGTACTCACCAAGGCGTCGCTCGTAGAGCGCGAGGCACCGCTCGACGTGGACAGGCCCAAGGTGGCCCGCGTGATCGACAACCGCCTGGCACAGGGCATGAAGCTCGAGCTCGACTCGACGATCAAGTACATCGCACCAAGCGAAGGCATTTACACGACGGAAGAAGATAGGGCCACCGATTCGCCCTACAACACCTACGTGTACGCGGGACTCCCCCCTGCCGCCATCGCCTCACCGTCCGACGAGTCGATCCAGGCAGTCCTCAACCCGGCCGAGGGCGACTGGCTCTTCTTCGTGACGGTCAACCTTGAGACGGGCGAGACGGCCTACGCATCGACGTTCCCTGACCACCAGAGGAACGTGCAGACATTGCACGAATGGGAGGCGGCGCAGGCTCCTGGAGCGACGGACTCGCCGAGCAACGGCTAGTCCACCAGCCGCTCAGCCAGATGCGACGGGTCGGTTCACCCTTGCGGTTGGCCGGCCCTTTCGCGTTCCTTACGCCGATTCACCCGCGGTCGGTATGGCGCGCGAGTAGATCTCGTCCACCACGTCGGCGAAGTGGGTCAGGATCACCTCGCGGCGGATCTTGAGCGAAGCCGTCATCTCTTCACGGGCCTCGGAGAACCCGCACGGAAGGATCCGGTATTCCTTAATCGCCTCGGCGCGCGACACATGCTCGTTGGCGGCCGAGATGGCGCGGCCTACGAGTTCGCGGACACGCTCGTTAACCGAGGCCTCCGCGACGTTCATCACAGGGAGCTTGTGCGCGGTGAGCCACGCGGCGAGCAGCGCCTCATCGAGAGCCACCAGGGCCGAGACAAAGTGCCTGCCTTCGCCCACCACGACGGTGTCCTGGATGGCAGGGTGTGACCGCATCGCGTCCTCGAGCACCGCGGGCTGGACGTTCTTGCCCGACGACAGCACCAGAAGTTCCTTTTTGCGACCCACGATGGTGAGGGCCCCGTCGGTAATCTCGCCCAGGTCTCCGGTGCAGAACCAGCCGTCGCGCATCACCTCGGCGGTCGCGTCGGGCGCATTCCAGTAGCCGGCGAAGATGTTGAGGCCCTTCGCGAGCACCTCGCCGTCATCGGCCAGGGTGAGTTCGCAGCCCGCGATGGGCTTGCCCACCGTGCCCATGATGCCGGTCCTGTCCGGAGAGCCGGAGTGAGCCGCGGTGGTCTCCGTGAGGCCGTAACCCTGAAGCACCTCGACCCCTAGCCCGCGGAAGAAGTGCCCGATCTCGGGGGTCAGACGCGCGCCGCCGGAGAGCACGTAGGTGAGGTTTCCTCCCAGCAGGTGGCGAATCTTGCCGAGCACGAGGCGATCGGCGAGCGCGTAGCGCATCTTGAGCGACGCGTCGGTGCCGCCGGTCTCCCTGGCGCGAGACATCTCGCGCGCGACCTTGGCCGACCAGCGGAACAGCGTCTTGCGCACGCCCGTCATCGACGTGTCGGCGCGGTTGTAGATGGTCTCAAGCACGCGCGGCACCAGAGGCATCCACGTGGGATGGAAGGACTTGAGGTCCGCCGCAAGCGTCTTGTGCGAGGGCGAATAGCCGATGACCGCGCCTCCACTCAGGGCGATCAGCATGGCAAAGCGCGCGAATACGTGCGCGAGCGGCAGGAACAGCAACACGCGAGTGTCGCCGCGCACAAACCCGCCGAAGTCGGGATCGAGTTCGACGTTCTTGGAATGCACCACGAGGTTGCCGTGCGTGAGCATCGCGCCCTTGGGCCTGCCGGTGGTGCCCGACGTGTAGATGATGGTCGCGAGGTCCTTGCCCGTGACGTCCTCGGTGCGCGCATCGAGTTCCGCGTCGGAGACACCCTGGCCCAGGAGCGCCAACTCTTCCATGGCAGCCGCGTCGAGGCCGAACACCGTGGGAGCGACGTCGAGCCCTGCGAGGGTCTCGCGCGACTCGGACGTCTCTGCCGCGACCACCCGAATCCCTGCATCGGCGATGATCCAGGCAAATTGCAGGTCAGACGAGGAAGGATAGATCGGCACCACCACTGCCCCGGCCGCGAGGATCGCGAAGTCCATAATCGACCACTCGATGCGCGTCTCGCCCACGATACCCACGCGGTCGCCCGCCTGGACGCCTGCGGCCATGAGGCCCTTGGCTGTGGCACGAACGCGCGTGGAGAAGTCGATCAGCAGAACGGGTGACCAGGCGCCGTGCTCGTCCTTGACCTCGGCGAAGGCCCGGAGGGGGTCTGCGGCGACCCGCTCAGCGAGCATCGAGGTGACGTGCATCTGCTGGGGGATGTCGGCGAGACCTGGCGACGACAACACTGTCTGAGTCATGACCTCATTCTAACCTACGGGGTCGTAAGTTACGAGGAATCTGTGGTTCCCGTCACTCCTTGCGCGGGCCCGCTGAGGAACCCTACAAACCGCGTCGCACGCGGACGTCCGCGAGGCGCGTCAGACCGTCCTCATCCAGCCGTGAACGTCCTCGACCCTGCCGTACTGGATCCCGGTCAGTCGCTCGCGCAGCGCCATCGTCACGCGGCCCGATTCCCCCGAGCCGACCGTGTTGTCGAAGTCGGGCGCCACGAGGCGGCCCACAGGGGTGATCACCGCCGCCGTGCCACACGCGAAGACCTCCTCGACGTCGCCGCGCGAAACGCCCTTGCGCAGCTCCTCGAGCTCAATGTCGCGCTCGATCACGTCGTGCCCCGCGTCACGGAGCAGCGTGATCACCGCGTCGCGCGTGATGCCCTCGAGGATGGTGCCGGTGAGGCGCGGCGTGATGATCGAGCCGTCCTTCATGACGGCGAACAGGTTCATGCCGCCCAGTTCCTCGATGTACTTGTCCTCGTTCGCATCCAGGAACAGGACCTGGCCGCAGCCGTTGTCTTGAGCCTGCTGCTGAGGGAGCATCGACGCGGCATAGTTGCCCGCGGTCTTGGCCTGTCCCGTCCCACCCAGTCCCGCGCGGTGGAAGCCCTGAGCGACCCAGATCGACACCGGCTCCACACCGCCCGAGAAGTACGCGCCCACGGGCGAGGCGATCAGCAGATACTCGACCGTGTGAGACGGACGCACGCCCAGGCACGCCTCGGTGCCGATGAGCGTTGGCCGCAGGTACAGGCTGCTTTCCGTGGCGCCTGGCACCCACTGCGCGTCGACGCTCAGCAGGGCCGCGATCGACGCGAGGAAGTCCTCCTCGGGCAGCTCAGGCAGAGCGAGGCGCCTGGCCGATGCGGCGAGCCTCGCGGCGTTGGCCTCGGGCCGGAACAGGTGCACCGAGCCGTCGGCCCAGCGGTACGCCTTGAGACCCTCGAACACCTGCTGGCCGTAGTGCAACACGAGCGCCGCGGGGTGGAGCACCAGGTCGGAGAATGGCTCGACGCGGCGATCCGCCCAGCCGCCGTCCAGCGTCCACGTGGCCTTCGCGATGTGATCGGTGAACAGCGTGCCGAATGGCGGCGAGTCCATGAGCGTGGCGCGATCCGCGTCCGCCACGGGGTGGGGATTGCGGGTCACCGTAAAGGAGGATGTCATCGTCTGGTCGTCCATTCCGCCACCCTACCCGCGCGTAGGTCCGCTATGCGGATGCGCTCAGCAGCGCCTTGAGCGTCACGCCCGCCGCGTCGCCGATGAGCTTCTTGCCCAGGTCTCCGACGAACCGCAGCCGCCCCTCGCGTCCGCGCTCCGCCAGGCGATCCTCGATCACGGAACGGATGCGTTCGCCATCGCGCCCAAACGCGTCGTCGAGCGCGGCCATGAACACCTCGGTGGGCACGGTGATGCGTTCGCGGTTGAAGGACCCATCCGTATAGACGTCGAGGTCCTTGAGGCGCGCGACGAAGGCGTCGCGCGCAAAGGCGTCCTCGACGTTGAGCACCGCGTCACCCGCCGCGTCGATGCTCACCACACGCACGTGGGCGAGGATCGCGGCGAGGTCTCCCCCGCCGTCGGCGCGCGCCAGACGGTACGCGTACATGAGTGGCCTCACGCGCGTGGGTGTGATCCCCAGCTTGCGAGCCATCGAGAAGTGCGACTCGTCCGCGTCAAGGAAGCCCGCGGCGATGAGTCCCGTAAAGAGCGCGACGTCGAGCTCGCGCTTGGGCACCGTCCCAAAGGGATCGCCGCCGATGCGTTCCAACACGGCATCGGCGAACGCCACGCGCTCGGCCGGGGTCAAGGCGTCGACATTCATCACCCTCGCATCATGCCGTGCGGGTGTGACGCCCGCAATCGCTGGGGCCGCCGCGAGGCGCCATTCAGACGGCGCCGTCACGACAATGCCACGCGCTCGATCCAGTCGAGGATCGCGACACCGGCGCTCATGGTCGAGAGGTGCCCCTCGCCTGGCCGTTCCCACAGCACTGCACCCGGAGTCGCTGCCGCATTCCAGCGCCCGTGCGCCACGGGAACGATGCGGTCGTCCGAGCCGTGCACAAAGAGTGCAGGGGACTCGATCGCGTCGAGCGCGAAGCCCCACGGGCTGACGTAGGCCACGTCGTCGGCCGTCATGCCCCCGAGCCCCTGGGCGACGCCCGCCGCCGCTATCCGCTCGAACCACGACCACTCTCCCGCGAGCGTCTTTAGGTCGGCGGGAGTGAACATCTCGGGGTCAAACTCGGAGGCGGCCAGCAGGGTGCGGAGCGTCGACGGACCCTCCATCGCCGCGCGCAACTCCCCGGCACCGCCTGGGTACATCCCCTCAAACCAGTCGAGACCGGTCGCGTCGAACGGCGCGAGCCCGCCGATAGATACCACCGCGGTCACGCGCTCTCCGAGCAGCGCCGCACACGCGAGCGCATGCGGGCCACCGCCCGAATGCCCCACCGCCACGTAGGACTCGACGCCCGCGGCATCGGCGACGCGCGCCGCAAGGTCCGCCGCTCCGGAAACCCTGCGACCACCCTGCGCGCTCGAGCCGCCATAGTCGGGCCTGTCGAAGCCGAGCCACCTGATGCCGCGCTCGGCCGAGGCCTCAAGGAGCGGCGCGGGCGGCTCGCCAACGTTGGGCGTGCCGTGGTGCCACATCGCGACGATGGGTGCGTCTACCGGGCCGCCGTCGTACCACCTGAGGGTGGCGCCTGGGCTGGTGCCGTCTGCCCCTGCGTCGCCGGGACCTGTGCCGCCAGAGACGTCGAGGAGGTGTGTGTCCATGAGGCGACGCTAGCGCGCGGGCGGGTTGATGACGAGGTCGCCCGCCATCGCAGCGCCGATGATCGCACACACCGCGGTCGCGATGCCCAACGCCGGCGCCCCCGCCAGATAGGCCGCGAGCGCGCCGATCAGCAGCACGTTGAGACGCACGAATGGGAGCATGATCCCCTTGAGGCGATGGGGCGCCTTTGGCGCGAGGAACTGACCCCAGACTGTGATCGCGACCGAGGGAAGCGCGACCGCAAGGAGCCACCCGCCCACGCCGTCGGCCGCGTGAAAGCCCCACCACGCGAGGCCTGCGAGCATGCCCCCCTCGGCGAAGAAAACCAGCGTCGCCCCGAACCATTTCACATGCATGTAGTCATGGTGGCACCACCGCGCCGCATTGTCAGCGCGACGAGCCCGCGCCGTGTGTCTGCACTGGTTGTCTGCACTGTGTATCTGCGCTGTGTGTCCACACCGTGCGGCGACTCGTGCCACAGTGTGTGAGTCCCCTGAAAGGCGGCATCGTGCAGCATCCCGAGCAAGTCACCTGGTGGCACCTCTACCCTTTGGGCTTCCTGGGCGCGACCGTCAGGCCCGGTGAGGTTGACGGCGCCCCTACCGGTGCGCCGGTCCGCACTCTCGCCTCGCTCATCCCGTGGCTCGACTACGCGGCGGACATGGGCATCGGCGGTGTTCTTCTTGGTCCGATCTTTCGCTCGTCGACGCACGGCTACGACACGCTCGACCACTTGCGCGTAGACCCGCGCCTGGGGACCGAAGCCGACTTTGACGCGCTCGCCGCCGCATGCGCCGCGCGGGGCATGCACCTCGCGCTCGACGGCGTCTTCAACCACGTGGGCGCGGAACACCCGTGGGTGCTCGACGCTCTCGAGAACGGATCCGACTCCCCCGGTGCCGGGTTCGTCGACGTCGACCAGGTATTCGAGGGCCACGCCGGCCTGGTGACGCTGCGCCACGACGCGGAGAACGTGCGCGCCTACGCGGCCGAGGTCATGACGCACTGGCTGGGCCGCGGTGCCACCGCATGGAGGCTCGACGCGGCCTACGCGGTCCCCACCGACTTTTGGGCCGACGTTCTTGGCCGCACTCGCGCTACCCACCCCGATGCCTGGTTCCTCGCCGAGGTGATCCACGGCGACTACGCGGCCTTCGCGTCAGCGAGCACCGTCGACACCGTCACCCAGTACGAGTTGTGGAAGGCGACGTGGAGCGCGCTCGCTGACCGTAACCTCTTCGAGCTCGACTGGACCCTCAAGCGCCACCTCGAGTTCGCGGAGTCCTTCACTCCCGCGACGTTCGTGGGCAATCACGACGTCACGCGCATCGCGACGTCAGTGGGTGTTGACGCAGCGATTGCGGCGCTTGCCATCCTCATGACCATCCCGGGCACTCCCACGATCTACGCGGGCGACGAGGTCGCGCTTCGCGGGCTCAAGGAGGAACGCATCGGGGGCGACGACGCGGTGCGTCCCGAGTTTCCCGACGCGCCTTGGGATTCGGTGGCCGATGCAGAGGCGGCGGGGACGCTGCCCGAGGGGGCCGCGCGGATGTTTGATGCGCATCGGGCGCTCATCGCGTTGCGCCAGGAGCGGCCGTGGTTGGTGACCGCAACGGTTGAGGTGACCGAACTCGCGAATGAGCGGATGACGTACCGGGCTAGAGGTGTTGATGGTGGCGTTGCTGAGCCGGCGGACGCGATCGAGGTGATCATCGACCTGACGGGCACGCCGAGTGCGTCTGTCAGCGATGTCGGCGGCGACGTCCTGTGGGCGTCGGGGCTCTAGGACGCGACCCCTTAGACCCCCGGATCTCTCTGCGATCGGCGCTCTCGGCCACATCGAGGCAACGACACCTTTGGGATACCAGGCACTTGTCAGCTGCCCGCTCAGCTGACAAGCTGCACGAGTGATCTATCCCGCCTGGAAGTTCTATCCACTCAACGCGAAGCCTCCCGAGTGGGTCGAAGAGGTGGTCAACACCGTGAACCGTTGTGAGTTGGCGATCTCGACGGTGGACGCGCATACGGGTCTCAGTAGCGACTCGGTTCTGGAGCACCTGCGGCCCGGGCTTGAGGCGCTGGGCTTCGAGGTCGAGAGCGGCAAGGGCGCCAGCCAGAAGGTGCGTCGCACCGTGCTTTATGGCGAGAACGGCCACCCCGAGGTGAACTACGACATCGATGCGTTCAATGACTATCTAGGCGCAGCGGTCGAGGTCGAGGCTGGAAGGGGCGCCGCCAACAACGCTGATTACCGGGACATCGTCAGGACCGCGTTGATCCTGGACGCCAAGTTCCTGATTCTCATGCAGCCGTTCGCCTACCGGTCAAACGCCACTGCCACACCGATGCACGCGTACGCGAACTCGCGAGCACAGCTGGACGCGATCTACACCTCGAGGCGACTCCTGCTGCCTTTCGAGGGGATCCTGCTGATCGGATACTAGAGGCCACGCGCCTCGTTGACGCGCAGGTACCCAAACCTGTCCAGGGCGTCCGCGGGCCACAGCGGAGCCCTTCAACGCTCAAGAACCTTCAACCGAGGCGCAATCGCCTCAACATCCCGCAACTCCCCCGACGCCACCGCCATAGCCAGCTCGAACAGCTCGTCGTTCGTCATCTCGATGGCCGCCCCGTTGATATCTAGAAGCACCAGCGCCAGGATCGCCGCCAGCCGCTTGTTGCCGTCCAGCAACGCGTGGTTGAGACACACCGAGTGCATGAGCGCCGCGGCCTTGAGTTCCATGCTCGGGTACGCCTGGGATCCCATGAGCGTGGTGTGCGGGCGCGCCAGTGCGGACTGCAGAAGCCCCAGGTCGCGCACGGGGCCGATTCCCTCGCGCTCGATGATCACCATCACGACGGCCAGTGGCACGCCGCGGGCCCGCCCCGTCATGCCCGGACCCTAGACGGAGCCGAGGCGGTCGAGCGCGTCGCGGTATGTCACGCTCACGCGCTCGTAGGCGCTCATCGCGTCGTCCGCGAGCCGCGACTGCGCATCGTCGCGAAGGATTGCGCGGAGCGCGGCCTCGTGCTTGGAGATACCCTGCTGGGCGGCAAGTCGCTCGAGCGCGGCCTCCACGGCCGAGTCGGTACGCAGTGTCATCGCCATATCCACGATGGTATCACCGTGGTATCACACAGTGCGGGAATTTGCTCCAGTGGCAGGCGCACGCGCCGCCTGACTCGCAGGCAGCGTCACCACAAACCTGGCACCCCTGCCAGCGCCCCCACTGTGAACACGCACCGTGCCACCATGCGCCTCCACGAGCGCCTTGGTGATGGCCAAGCCGATCCCGGAGCCGCCATGGGCTCGGTCGCGTGCGGTATCCACCCGATAGAACCGTTCGAACACATGCGGCAGATGCTCGGGAGAAATCCCCTCGCCATCGTCCGCAATCGATAGCTCCACGCCGGAGCCCACGGCCCGCGCGGCCAACCGCACCTCGCCGCGAGTACCCGTGTGCCGCAGCGCATTGTCGACCAGGTTTCCCAACACCTGAGCAATGCGGCCGGGATCCACCTCCACCGGCGGAAGCGCCACAGCAACCTCCGTCACGAGCGTCACCCTGAGCCCTGCGGCGGCGTCCTTGGCGGCCAAATGTGCCGCCTCGAGCAGCGCCGACGGGTTGCACGGCTCGAGCGCTAGCGTCATCTCGCCGCTCTCCGCACGCGTCACAGCCGAAAGGTCCTCGGAGAGGCGCGTCAACCGCTCGCCCTGCGCACGCAGCAGCGCGACCGTCTCGGCATCGAGCACCGCGACCCCGTCTTCAAGAGCCTCAAGGTAGGCGGTCATCGTCGCGACGGGAGTGCGTAATTCGTGAGCGACGTCGGAGAGCAGTCGCTTGCGCAGCGCCTCGCTCGCGTCGAGCCGCGAGCCCATGAGGTTGAAGGAGGCAACGAATTCGTCGAATTCGCGTCCCATGCGCGGCGACGGAACGCGCGTGCCAAATTCGCCATCGGCCACGCGCCGCGCGGCCACGGACAGCGACAGCAATGAGGACCCGACGCGGCGCGCGATGACCAGGCTCACCACGAAAGCGGCGACGATGGCCACCGCGAGCGCGGCGGACAGTGCGACGGTGCCCGCCGAACGGAAGGCGATCTCGGCATGCGCGGCCAGCTCCTCCGGCGAGCGTTGTCCGTTGCCCACGAGATGCTGGTGGAACATGCGGGGGCCCACGACCCCCGCAACCATCCAGGCGGTGGCGCCCACAAGCGCCAGCAGCAAGGCAAGCACGGCCAGTAGGCGCGCGCCGATGCCAAGGCGGGCGACACCTCCTTCGATCGCCTCGTCACGGCCGGCGGCGACCTCGCCAGTGGGCGTCACGTGCCAGTGCCGATTCTGTAGCCGACCCCACGAGCAGTCCGCACAAATTGTTGGCGCTCGGCGCTATCCCCCAACTTCTGCCGCAAGTGAAGCACGTGCACGTCGACGAGATGTTCGTCGCCACCCCCGCCCCCGCCCCACACCGCTTCAAGAAGTGCCGCGCGGCTCAGGACCGCATGCGGCCGGCCCGCGAGCACGGCCAGCAGGTCAAACTCGGTACGCGTGAGCGACACGGGCTCGCCCGCGAGCGTCGCCTCACGCGCGGGCACGTCGACGATCAGGTCGCCGATGGCGATCGGAGGGGCGCCACGGCGCACACCGGTCGCAGCAACCCGGGGGCGTCGCAGCATCGTCCTGACCCTCACGACGAGTTCTCTGGGACTGAACGGCTTGGTCATATAGTCGTCTGCGCCAACGGTGAGGCCCACGACCGTGTCCACCTCTTCCGCGCGTGCCGTGAGCATCACGACGTAGCAATCCGAGAAGGTCCGCAGCTGGCGGCACACTTCGATGCCGTCGATGCCTGGAAGCCCGAGGTCGAGCACCACCACGTCGGGATCGAGGCTCCGCGCGCGTCGGACGGCGTCCTCACCGTCGCGAGCGATCTCCACCTCGAAGCCGTCGCGCGCGAGGTAATCCGCGACAAGGTCCGCGAGCGCGGGCTCGTCTTCCACCACGAGCGCACGAGGCGCGGGGGGTTGCGCTGGCGCTGGCGGGGCAATGGTCATGCCCCAAGTGTCGATCATTCGGCGCACACCACGGGAGTCAGAGGCTCGCGCGGGCAAGTCTTCACCAAACCTTCATCGAACGCCTATCGGGTCTGCAGGGCGGCCCGGCAAGACTCGTTCCGTCCACAGCCGAAACAGGAGCCAACCGTGACCCACCCACCCGCACCGCCAACCGTCCAGATGACGCTGGTCCATAGCGCCGCGTGTCACTTTTGCGACGATGCGCGCTCAGCACTCGACGTGCTCGCTCTTGACTTCGCGTTCGATGTCACCGAGATCGACTTGGAATCGGCCGACGGAGCGGCGCTCGTCACCCTCCACCGTCCCGCCATGAACCCCTTGGTGCTGGTGGACGGGGAGTACTTCTCCGCCGGGAGACTCCCACGGCGCAAACTCGTGAAGCTCCTCGAAGAGCGCGGCGCCTCCAGGGCGTTGTCTGCCGGGAGCCGCTGATATGGGCTCCGAACTGCTCACCACCGGTTCGATCGTCGCCGCATTCTTCGCGGGCGGCGTCGCCCTGTTCGCTCCGTGCTGCATCGTCTTCCTCGCGCCGAGCTACCTCGCTAGCGCGGTCAAGAACAGCCGCTGGCGCCTCTTGCCACTCACCTTCGTGTTCGCGGGCGGGCTCGCACTCGTGCTGGTCCCCATCACTCTCGGAGTGAGTCTGCTGGCGGGCGCGATCGCCCAGTATCACCAGCCCATTTACTACGCGGGCGGCATTCTCATGATTGCCCTCGCGGCGCTCGCGCTGTCGGGGCGCATGTGGTCGCTGCCTTCAGTGCTGCGAGCCCCCGACACGAGCCGCGGCGACACCGCGAGCTTCTTCTCGCTCGGCGTGTTCTCCGGTGTCGCGTCCAGCTGTTGCGCTCCCGTACTCGCTGGCGTCATGACCCTGTCGGCACTGTCCGGATCGGCAGTGGGCGGCATCACGCTTGGCATCGCCTACGTGTTCGGAATGTCGTTCCCGCTGTTCGTCATGGCGCTGATCTGGGACAAGGCCCGCCTCGGCGAGCGCGGCATCCTGCGCGCAAGAGCCGTCACCCTGCGGCTCGGGGCAAGGAGCCTCACCACCAGCACAGTGAACCTCGCCGTTGCGGTGGCATTCGTGATCATGGGCGTGCTGGTCATGGTGCTCGCGGGGTCCAAGAGCATGACCGGCGGCACCGAAGCTCAGGCGTGGGCCAGCAACGCCCTCGCCACCACGTTTGTGCACATTCAGGGCTTCCTCTCCCCAGTCCCCGAGTGGATTCAGGGCGCGGCACTACTGGCCGTGGTGGTCGTCTTCGTCTGGGCCATGCTGCGGGATCGCGGTCCGCGGCCCTCGACGGCTGGGGCCGACCACTGCTGCAGTTCCGACGACGCCGACGACGCCGACCACGCCGACCACGACGCGCAACCAGCCATCAACACCAAGGAGCAACGATGACCTCGAACAAGGGCTCAAAAGTCCCCGCCGCGATTGGCTTTGACCTGCCGAACGCAGGCGGCGCGGCCGCACGGCACAACGTCATTCGTGGTCGCGTCGCGTGGCTAGCCGCACTCGTCATCGCGGGAGGGCTCGTGACCTATGCGCTCGTGTCCTCCAAGCCCGAGACTCAAACCACCGCGACGCTCGCCACCGCCTTCACCCTGCCAACGAGCGACGGCGGTTCGGTATCGCTGTCCGACTACGCGGGCGAGCCCGTCATCCTTTACTTCAACGAGGGCGCAGGCTGTGACTCATGCCTGCTTCAGATGGCCGCGATTGAGGCCAACCCGGCATTCGCGAAGCAGGGCATCGCGGTGTTGCCGATCGTGATGAACTCGGCGGACCAGATCAACCAGGACCGCGAGCGACTCGGTGTCGAGGCCCCGTTTGCGCTGGACGACGGCACTGTCTCCCAGGAGTACGGAACGCTCGGCACAGGGATGCACGCGGGCCTGCCAGGCCACGGCTTCATCCTGATCGACGCCGAGGGCGTCCAGCGCTGGTACGGGAACTACCCGTCGATGTGGCTGGACCCCACGGAGCTGCTCGATATCGTCGATTCCAAGCTCTGACCCGCGGTCACGAGGCCTCGAGCACGCCCATCATGCCGAGGTCCTCGTGGTCGAGGATGTGGCAGTGGTACACGGTCTTGCCAAGGAAGCGCTCGAAGGCGATCCTCACCACGACCGACTTCCCGGCAGGCACGTTCACCACGTCACGCACGTCGATGCCGTCGCCGTCCACGAGCTGCATCGGCCACACATGAAGGTGGAATGGATGCTCCATCATCGTGGAGTTGACGAGCGTCCACTCCTCGATGGTTCCGATCTCTACGTTCTGGTCGATGCGGCCGGGGTCGAACGAGCGGCCGTCGATGACGTACGACATCCCCCCTCCCCCCATCATTCCGCCGCCCATCGCCATTCCCAGCGTCACGGTGCGCGACCGGTCCGCCGTGAGACCGCGAAGGTCGCGCGGCACTGTCACTCCGGGCGCCAATGCGGTGCGCACTGCCGCGGCGGCGTCAGGGACGAGTGTCAGGATGGTCGCGTCGGACTCCTCGACTCCCCCAGACATGCCCATCATGCCCATCTCGCCCGCTCCGCGGTTGTAGGCGCGAGCCACCAGGGCCGTCGACTTCCTGGGTGCCTCGATGACCACGTCGGCGCGATTGCCGGGAACGAGCACAAGCCGATCGGTTGCCCGCGGCGGCTCGAACGCCCCAGAGTCGATGCCGCGCACCGACATCGGCACGCCGCCAAGGCCGAGATAGCGGCTCACACACGCGTTGATGATCAACAGGCGCTCCGTTGCGCCTGGGGCGATCGATAGGAGGGGCGCAACTAGCCCGTTGGTCAGTACGTGCTCGCCCACTCGTCCGTGAAGGCGTTCGCCATCCGAGGCCTGCGCGACGGCGCCGCCTGACAGGGTGACATCCGAAACGACGACCACGCGGGGCGCGCCAGCGGTCCAGTCCTCGGTGTCGACCACGATGGCTCCATACAGCCCCGCAAATACCTGATCCGCGACAAACCCGTGATGGTGGGGGTGATACCAGAACGCGCCGTGTGGGTGGTCCTCCGGCAGCGTGATCTCGTAATCGAAGGACTCGCCGGGGCCCACCTCGACGAAGGGGTTGTCGGAGTTGCCTTCAGCGCTGACCAGCAGGCCGTGAGTGTGGAGGTTGGTGGGCTGGTCGAGATTGTTGATCAAGCGCACGCGAAGCGTGTCTCCAGGCCGCACGTGAAGCGTCGGGCCGGGGACGGTGCCGTTGTACGTGAGCATCCTCGCCGAGGTGCCCGCGACTGCGACCGTCGCCTCTGCGATCCGCAGGTCGAGCTCGAGAACACCGCCCGATGACGACATCACCTTGGGCTCGGCAAATGCCGCACCAGTCCCCGCGCTCGATGGTCCGGAGCCGGCCTCGCCCGAGTGGAGTCCGGCCCAACCGCGCCCTTGTGAGGCGAGGCCTGTAACGCCCAGGGTCAACGAGCCCAGTCCCACAAGGCCAAGCACGAGGGCCTCGCGACGCGAGACCGGCTTGCTCATCTGGTCTCGATCACGCTGATCAACTCGCGGAACTCGTCGGCGGAGATCTCGCCGCGCGCGAGCCGTTCCTCGAGGATCACTCGCGCGGTGGACGTCGAAGTGCCGCCAGCCGCTGCACCGCCGGGAGCCGCGGGTGCGATGGCCTTGCCCGAGCCGCTTCTCACTGCAAGGTAGATGAGCAACCCAATTCCGACCAACACAAAGAGCCACCACACACCCATCCATGCGTGAATACCCGCGCCGTCTCCCCACATGTCCATATCGTGTCCCCAGCCGCCCATGATGACCTCTCCCGGCACCCGACATCTGCGGGCGCCTTTTCATGTCCATCGTCGCGCGTGGAAAAGAGAGTTGGCCTATGAATACCGTGAAGATTCGATGAAGATCCGGCGGGCGGGTGACTGTCGGGGCCTGCCGACCCTCCCCCCTATCCGCACGAGGCACTGGTTATCGCACGGATCTCCGGGCGCGATGTGCGGATAGCGCGCACTGCGGCGACAATATCGGCCTGCGTGCGCGCTAAACGCCCACCACGTCGCCCAGCATGAGCCAGGCCCCACCAGCGGCACAAGCCACCGTCACGAGCCAGAACAGCGCGACCCACACCACTCCAGGCACGCGCGTCAGCCGGGCAAGGGCATCGGCATCGGAACCGCCGCCGCGCGCACCGCGACGCGAACCGTGCAACTCCACCACAGCGCGCACCGCCCCAAGCAGCAGCAGCCACGCCACGCCGTAGGCGACGCCCACGCGCCACGAGTCGGGCGCGGCCCACGCGAGCCACCCGAAGCCGCCGATGGCGAGCACCAGCACCACAAAGCCATAGACATTCCGGATCTGCACCAGGACCACCACGAGCAGCAGCACCACGGCCCAGAGCAGCGCAAACGCCCTGCCGTAGTGCAGCAACACGGCCGCACCCACGCCCACGACGGCGGGCGCCGTGTAGCCGGCAAATGCAGTGAGCGCCAAGGGGAAACGCTTCTGCGACCCCGCATGCGTGGTCAGCCCCGAGGTATCGGAGTGGAGGCGAATGCCGCGCACCTCGCGCCCCAGCATCGTCGCGACGCCTGCATGGCCCGCCTCGTGCACGATCGTAATGACGTGCCGCACCACATGCCACAGCTGCGGCACCGCAAGAGTGACCGCCACCACCGCAAGGGGCCACAACGCCGTGGCCGGAGCAGCAACCACCTGTGCGGTCACATCAGCCCACAATTGATCAAAGATTTCGCCGATGCTCATCGCCATCCCAACGCTCGCGGAGGGTTCGGCCCTCATCCATGACGATAAGGCACGCCGGACAAAGCACGACGAGGGCCCACCGTGGCGGACCCTCGTCGTCGAACTGAATCAAGCTGGCAAAGCCTGAAAGCTAGCCCTTCTTCACCATCTTGATGTTCACGGGCGTGACGTTGGCCAGGTTGTCCGACACGGGGCAACGGGTCTCGGCGATCGCAATGATCTCGTCGAGCGTGGCCTGGTCGGCCTCCGACTCCACGTCAATGGTGACCTCAATCACCGAGTAGCCGGCCCGCACGTCCATGTTCTTGCCGATGAACTTGCTGGGGTCGAGCTCGCCCTTGGCGTGAGCGGTGAACGACGTCAGCACGACGCCCTTCTCCTTGGCGACCAGGTGGACCACCACGTTGAGGCAGCCAAGCAACGCGCCGAGCACGTATTCGACAGGGTTGGGGCCTATGTCTCCGCCGCCAAGCGACGGCGGCTCGTCAACAAGCCACTTGAAATCGCGGGCCGAAACCTCAAGGCCGGTGTCAGAGCTTGATGTGCCGGTAGCTTCAAAGGTCGCCATGAAACACTCCTTACGTAGTCGTTGCGCCCCGGGGCTACGCAGACGTTGCCAGCGGCTTTGCTGGAGTCGAGGGGTTCACTTCTCACCCTAGGAGCGGCGCGCGCCGCGCCAGGGGACAAAGGGCTCTAGCGGAAGTCGAGCCGGATCAGCGCGCGATTAGGCGACCCGCTGCATCCACCCGTGGGCGCCCTCGGCGTGAAGCGCCACGCGCGATCGCATCGCGGCACGCCCAGAAGGCCGGAACTTGGAGATTGGTCAGTCCTCGATGTAATGTCAGTGCATGCTGACCATTGCCTCACGGATAGACGTGATGAACCGACTCGGCCGCGCGATGGCGGATCCGACACGGTCCAGAATCCTCCTCTCGCTGCTCGACGGCCCCGGCTATCCCGGAGAGTTGGCTCGCGGGCTCAATCTCACGCGCTCGAACGTGTCGAATCACCTCTCTTGCTTGCGCGGCTGTGGAATCGTGGCGGCAGTGCCCGAAGGTCGGTCGACGCGGTATGAGATTGCGGATCCGCATCTCACGAGGGTGCTGCTGCTTCTCGTTGACACCGTGCTCGCCGTCGACGACGGGCTGGAATGCGCCGACGATGCATGCGATGTGCCTTTGTGCTGCGGGACCGGCGCGTGAGCGCGCCCGGAACGGACCTGGTCGGAGACATCGGCGCGATCCGCAAGCAAATCCTCCGCCGGCGCATCCGGTGGATCGTCGCCGCGACGATCACCTACAACGTCTTCGAAGCGATCATCGCGATTGCGGCGGGCACGGCAGCATCGTCGGCCGCGCTGATCGGGTTCGGATTGGATTCGATCGTCGAAGTGCTCTCCGCCGCCGCCGTTGCGTGGCAGTTCGCCGCGCCGGATCCGGAGCGCAGGGAGAAGACCGCACTGCGTGTGATCGCGTGGTCGTTCTTTGCGCTCGCCGCCTATGTCACCGTCGACGCGGGACTCTCCGTTGCGGGACTGCGGGAGGCGGAACACAGCACGGTAGGCATCGCACTCGCCTCGGTGAGTCTTGCGATCATGCCCGTGTTGAGTTTTGCCGAGCGCCGTGCCGGCCGCGAGTTGGGATCGGCCACGGCGGTTGCAGACTCGAAGCAGACGCTGATCTGCTCGTACCTGTCAGCGGCCCTGCTCGTGGGGCTACTACTCAACAGCCTGCTCGGATGGGCGTGGGCCGATTCCGTTGCAGCGCTTGTGATTGTCGTCTTCGCCGTCCGTGAAGGTCTCGAGGCATGGCGAGGCGACGCGTGCAAATCCCCGCTCGATGCGATCACCGGGGAGCGCGAAGTGGAAGCATGCGACTGCTGCTGATGCGGTCACGGTGCTCGCACAGCGGCGTCTACACCACCCGCTGCATCCACCCAAAGGTGTCATCGGCGCGGCCGTACTGGATGTCAGTCAAGCGCTGGCGCACGGCCAGCGTCACGGGCCCCGGCTCGCCGTCACCGACGGTCATCTCAAAGCCGTCGCCGCCCATGCGCCCCACCGGAGTCACGATCGCGGCGGTGCCGCACGCGAACACCTCCGTGATGTCGCCGGAGTCGATACCCTCGCGCAGTTCCACGAGCGTGATGTCGCGCTCCACCACCTTGAGGTCCTGGTCCTCGATCAGCTGCATCACCGATGAACGGGTCACGCCCTCGAGGATGTTGCCGGTGAGCACCGGGGTCAGCACGGTGCCGTCGGCGCGCACCGCGAACACATTCATGCCGCCAAGCTCCTCGAGCACGCCCCCAGTGGCCGCGTCCAGGTAGAGCACCTGGTCGTAGCCGCGCGCATTGGCCTCGATCTGTGGGCGCAACGATGCGGCATAGTTGCCGCCGCACTTGGCCGATCCCGTGCCGCCTGGCCCCGCGCGGTGAAAGTCCTTCTCGACCCAGATCGACACGGGCTTCACGCCACCCGCAAAGTACGGGCCGGAGGGCGACGCGATGAGCAGATAGTCGACCTTCTTGGGCGCGCGCAGCCCCAGAAAGACGTCGGTGCCGATGAGGAAGGGCCGCAGGTACAGCGAGCTCTCGGGAGCCGTGGGCACCCAGTCCTTCTCAACCGACATGAAGGCCCTGATCGAACCCATGAAGTCGGCCACGGAAAGCTCGGGAAGCGCCATGCGCCACGCAGACTTCTGGAAGCGCAGCGCGTTCGCCTCGGGCCGGAACAGCCACACCGAGCCGTCGGCCCAGCGGTAGGCCTTGAGGCCCTCGAAGATCTCCTGGGCGTAGTGGAGCACCGACGCGGCCGGGTCCATCGGAATCGGGCCATAGGGCTCGATCCTCCTGTCATCCCAGCCGCCGTCGGCCGTCCACGTAATGCGCGCCATGTGGTCCGTGAAGCTCATGCCGAACTTCATGTCCCCCACGCGCTCGATGCGCTCCGCCTCCGTTGCGGGAGAGGGGTGCGCGACGATGCGGAAGGCTCCTGCGGTCGACGGTGCGATTGCGGCGGTGGTGTTTTCACCCATCGTAAGAACCTCCCTTATCAGTGTGTTGCCTGCTAGTACTGGACTTTCCTGTATTACCGGACTATGCCCTGATGCGAGCGGCGAGAGCGTCGCCCACCTGGGCCGTGGTGCGCGTGGTGCCCGACTGCTTGGCGGCGGCCACGGCTGCAGCATCGTCCGCCACAGCACCTTCAACGCGAGCGGCAATCTCGGGGTAACCCAAGAAGTCGAGCATCATCGCGACCGACAGCACGGTGGCCGACGGGTCGGCCTTCTGCTGGCCGGCGATGTCGGGTGCCGAGCCGTGAACGGGCTCGAACATCGACGGCGCGGTCTTGTCCGCGTTGATATTCGCCGATGCCGCCAGCCCGATTCCGCCGGAAATGGCAGCGGCCTGATCGGTGAGGATGTCGCCGAACAGGTTGTCGGTGACGATCACGTCGAACTTGGCGGGGTTGGTGGTCATGACGATGGTCGCGGCGTCGATGTGCAGGTAGTCCCACGTCACGGACGGGAACTCCGGCGCGACGGCCTCGACCGTGCGACGCCACAGGTGACCCGCGTGGACAAGCACGTTGTGCTTGTGCACGAGCGTGAGCTGCTTACGCTCACGACCGGCGGCCACGCCAAACGCGTAACGCACCACGCGCTCGACGCCGTGGCGCGTGTTGATCGACACCTCGGTCGCGATCTCGTGAGGCGTGTCGACGCGCAGCGCGCCGCCATTGCCCACGTACGGACCCTCGGTGCCCTCGCGGACCACCACAAAGTCGACCTCGGTCACGTCGCGCAGCGGCGACACCTCGCCCGGGTACAGGCGCGAGGGACGCAGGTTGACGTACTGGTCGAGCGCAAAGCGCAGCGGCAGCAGCACTCCGCGCTCGAGCACGCCGGACGGCACAGACGGGTCGCCGATGGCGCCCAACAGGATGACGTCGTGGCCGCGAATGGCCGCCAGGTCGGCATCGGTCAGGGTCTCCCCCGTCGCGTGCCAGCGCTTTGCGCCCAGCTCGAATTCGGTGGTCTCGAACGCGATATCGGTGCCCTCTGTTGCGGCGGCGAGGCACTTAAGCCCCTCCGCCACCACCTCCGGTCCGATGCCGTCGCCCGCGACTACCGCAAGGCGGTAGGTCGTCGTCATATCGCTCTACCGCGCCGTCTGACCGTCGACGTAGTCGGAGTCAGCCGCTGCGGTCCATGCGAACAGTTTGCGGAGCTCGCGACCGGTCGTCTCGATCGGATGGGTCTCACCCTCGAGGCGCAGGCTCTTGAACTCGACTCCGCCGTTGTCCTGGTCCTCGATAAAGCGCTTGGCGAAGGCACCGTTCTGGATGTCCGCGAGGACGTCCTTCATGCGCTCCTTGACCGAGGGGTCGATGATGCGAGGCCCGGAGACGTAGTCGCCGTATTCGGCGGTGTCGGACACTGACCAGCGCTGCTTGGTGATGCCGCCCTCGTGGATCAGGTCCACGATCAGCTTGAGCTCGTGAAGCACCTCGAAGTAGGCGATCTCGGGCTGGTAGCCGGCCTCGGTGAGCACCTCAAAGCCGTACTGGATCAGCTTGGACGTGCCGCCGCACAGGACGGACTGCTCGCCAAAGAGGTCCGTCTCGGTCTCCTCGGTGAACGTGGTCTTGATGACGCCTGCACGCGTGCCGCCGATGCCCTTGGCATAGGACTTGGCGGTCTCCCAGGCCGTGCCGGAAGCGTCGGCCTCGACCGCGATGATGTCGGGGATGCCGCGACCAGCGACGAACTCGCGACGCACGGTGTGGCCCGGCGCCTTGGGCGCGATCAGGATCACGTCGACGCCCTCGGGAGGCGTGATGTAGCCGAAGCGAATGTTGAATCCGTGCGCGAACGCGAGAGTCTTGCCCGCCGTGAGGTGAGGAGCAATCTCTTCGGCGTAGATGCCGCGCTGGTGCTGGTCGGGCGCGAGGATCATGATGAGGTCGGCCCACTCGGTGGCATCGGCGACCGTCATGACCGTGAAGCCGTCTGCCTCGGCCTTGGGGGTCGAGTTGGAAGCCAGGCGCAGCGCGACGCGCACGTCGACGCCGGAATCGCGCAGGTTCTGCGCGTGGGCGTGACCCTGCGAGCCATAGCCGACGATGGCAACCTTCATGCCCTGGATGATCGAAAGATCGGCGTCCTTCTCGTAGAACAGTTCAGCCATGATCCTGTGCCTTCTCCTTGGATAGTGGTCGGCGCCTTCTATGGCGCCCACGCTTTGTCGGCGTGAGTCACTCCCACGCCCTCTGAAAAGAACTTTATGCCTGCTGAGAGATCCCGCGGTCGAGCGCCCGTTCGGTAATCGAACGTGCGCCACGACCGATGGCCACCGTGCCTGACTGGACGATCTCCCGCACGTCGTGGGGTGCGAGCGCGGCCAACAGCGCCTCGAGCTTCTCGGGTGTGCCCACTGCCTCGATCACAAGCGAGTCCGGCGACACGTCAACCACGTGCGCTCGGAACAGGTCGACCACGTGGAGCACGTCTGCACGCTGGCGGATGTCGCAACGCACCTTGACCAAGAGGAGATCCCTTTGGACCGACCGCGCGTTGTCGAGCTCGACGATCTTGAGCACGTGCACCAGCTTGTTGAGCTGTTTGGTCACCTGCTCGAGCGGGAGGTCCTCGACGTCAACCACCACGGTGATGCGGGAGATGTCGGGATGCTCCGTCTGACCCACCGCAAGCGAATGGATGTTGAAGGCGCGGCGCGAGAACAGGCCCGCGACGCGTGCGAGCACGCCGGGCTTGTTCTCCACCAATACGGACAACGTGTGCTTCTCATTCATGGTCACGCCTCCTCGCGGTCCCACACGGGGGCGACGCCCCTGGCGTACTGGATCTCATCGTTGCTGACGCCCGCGTTCACCATCGGCCACACCATCGCGTCCTTCGAGACGGTGAAGTCGACCACCACGGGCTGGTCGTTGATCTCATTTGCCCTCTTGATCGTGGCATCCACGTCGGCATCGGACTCGCACCGCAGGCCAACGCAACCCATCGCGTCGGCGAGCTTCACGAAGTCAGGGATGCGCGCGGTGCCGTGACCGGTGTTGAGGTCGGTGTTTGAATACCGCCCGTCGTAGAAGAGCGTCTGCCACTGGCGCACCATGCCGAGCGAACTGTTGTTGATGATCGCCACCTTGATGGGGATGTTGTTGAGCGCGCACGTGGTGAGTTCCTGATTGGTCATCTGGAAGCAGCCATCGCCATCGATCGCCCACACCGTCTCGTCGGGCATGCCCACCTTGGCGCCCATCGCCGCGGGAACGGAGAAGCCCATCGTGCCAAGGCCTCCCGAGTTGATCCACGTGTTGGGGCGCTCGTACTTGATGAACTGGCTGGCCCACATCTGGTGCTGGCCCACGCCCGACGTGAAGATGGTCGACATCGGGTCGTTGAGTTCGCCAAGGCGCTGAATCACGTACTGAGGAATGGAAAGCCCGTCCTGCGTGGGCGCAAAGCCGAGCGGGTAGGTGGCGCGCCAGTCGTCGAGCTGCGCCCACCACGCGCCCAGGTCGGGCTTGCCGTGCTTGCGGTGCTCCTCGTGGAGCGCTGGCACCAGCTCCTGGAACACGTCCTTGAGGTCACCCACGATCGGCACGTCCGCCTGGCGGTTCTTGCCGATCTCTGCGGGGTCGATGTCGGCGTGAACGATCACCGCGTTCTGGGCGAAGCTGTCGAGCTTTCCGGTGACGCGGTCATCGAAGCGTGCACCGAGCGACACGACGAGGTCGGCCTTCTGGAGCGCGGCGACTGCGGGAACGGTGCCGTGCATGCCTGGCATGCCGAGGTGCTGCGGGTGGCTGTCGGGCAGCGCGCCTCGCGCCATCAGGGTGGTCACCACTGCGGCGCCAGAAAGGTCGACGAGCTTGCGCAGCCCCTCCGCCGCTCCGGCGCGGATCACGCCGCCGCCCACGTAGAGCACGGGACGCTTCGAGGTCGCGAGCAGACGTGCGGCCTCCTGAATGGTCTTGGCGTGCGGCCTGGCGCCCGAATTGAATCCGGGGAGGTCGATGCGCTCGGGCCAATTGAAGTGCGTCTTCTCTTGAAGCGCGGACTTGGCGATGTCGACCAGGACGGGGCCTGGGCGTCCGTGGCTCGCGATGTAGAACGCGTGGGCGATCGCCGAGGCGATCTCCGCGGGGTCCTTGATCAGCATGTTGTGCTTGGTGATGGGCGCCGTGATGCCCACGATGTCGGCCTCTTGGAACGCATCGGTGCCGATGAGCGAGGCGCCCACCTGGCCCGTGATTGCCACCATGGGGATCGAGTCCATGTTCGCGTCGGCAATGGGCGTCACCAGGTTGGTGGCGCCGGGGCCAGACGTCACGATGCATGCGCCGGTGCGGCCCGTCGCGTGGGCATAGCCCTGTGCCGCGTGACCCGCGCCCTGTTCGTGGCGCGTGAGGATGTGGCGAAGCTGAGTGGAATCGAGAATGGGATCGTAGGCGGGAAGGATCGCGCCGCCTGGAATGCCGAAGATGTCTGTGACACCCGCGAATTCGAGCGCACGGACAAGCGCCTGTGCGCCCGTCATCTCTTCGCCTGCGCCTTGGCCTGCACGCGGGTCCGCTGGACGGGCCGTCGCCGTCACCCTGGGCCGCGAGGGCGCGTGGGGCTTGGCTTGTGGCTGAGTCATGTCACTCCCCTAAGTCTGTCGGGATTGCGAGGCGGTTCACCTTCCGCATCGCATGAAAAAACCCCTCGGCCTGGGTGGCTTTCGGGGATGCGCGCGGACGATGCCTGGGCTTGGACTAAATGTCCGCGCGCCCGGTAACTAGTACGAGAATCGCCTGCATGCTGAGACTCTACGCCCGGGCGTGACGAGATGTCTACTTTTTGAGGGTGCGTCTCACATCGTGGATCACCGTCTTAGATGTTGGACTAGCCGCACGCCGTCGATGCGGCCATCCATGGGTGCGCCAAAGGTCCTATTGACAGTGTGTCAATGACGAGTAACGTTCCTGATATGGCACGCACAGTGAAGTCCCCCGACATCAGGCGCGAGGAGATTCTCGCCGCCGCGCGCGAACTGTTTGCGACGCGGGGCATCCGCGCCACGACGGTCCAGGACCTCGCCAGGCACGTGGGCGTGACGCGCGGCCTGATCTACCACTACGTGGGAGACATGGATGCCCTGGTCACCCAGGTGCTCGACAGCTACGTCGACCAGTTCTCCGCGGACGTGAGGGAGTGGGACTCGCGCCGGACCCTGGGCGACATCGACGCCGCGGTCATGGAATGCGTCGGCCTGTTCCGCCGCTATGTACCCGCGAGGGGCACCCACGGGGAGGGCGTCTCGCAGCCGCTCCCCCGCATCGACGATGCCGCGCTGTACTTGCGCTTCATCGACGGCGCGGTCGACGCCCTTGTCGACGTGCTCGAGCACACGACGATCCCTGCCTACGCCGCGAGGCACACGATCGAGATCGTGCACGTGCGCGAGACGTTCACGGCGCTCATCCACGGCCTCATCGGCCTGATTCGTTCCCAACCAAGCGTGAGCGACGACGCCCTCGCGGCGATCGTGCGCCAAACGCTTCACCTCGCCCCCAGCACCTCCGGCTTGCACCGCGCGAGCCTCCCAACCACGCTCAAAGGAGAGTAGTTATGTTCCTGTTCGAATCGATCAGCCTGACCCAGGCCGCGATGTGGTTTGTCGTCCTCGGCGCGCTGATCGGCCTCAACGAGCTGTCGCGCCGAGGCCCGTGGGCAGGCATGTTCTTCTTCATAGCCGTCCCGTTGGTGCTCACCCTGTTCGTGTGGCCGAACACGGCCGGCGAGGGCTCATCGACCGGCACGTGGTTTCACTGGGTCAAGGTGTATTCGGCACTCGCGGGATGCCTCGGCTTCCTCGCGATCCGCTACATCAAGCGACTGCAGGGCAACAAGTGGGCACTGATGTTCCCTGCCGGGATCCTCGCGCTCAACATCTTCGAGGCCTGCATCCGCGACTTCCAGGTGGGCGCCATGAACGCCGACGGCATGGTCGACGGCGTCTACATGCTGTCCGGCTCGTGGAACTACATGAACGGGATCGCCGGCATCATCAACCTGCTGGCCATCACGGGCTGGATGGGCATCTACATCTCCAAGGACAAGTTCAAGGACATGATCTACCCAGACATGATCTGGCCCTGGATCATCGCCTACGACATCTGGAACTTCGCGTACGTTTACAACGCCGTGGGTGACCACTCGTTCTACGCGGGGGCAGCACTGCTGATTGGCTGCACCATCCCGGCCTTCTTCATCCGCAAGGGCGCCTGGCTGCAGCACCGAGCCCACACGCTCGCGTTCTGGATGATGTTCACGATGGCCGTCCCCGCCTTTGTGGGCGACTCGCAGTTCTCCGTCGCCGCCTCACACCGCCCCGCTGCACTGTTCACTGTGTCGGCGCTCGCCCTTGTCGCGAACCTCGCGGTCGCGGCGCTGCAGATCACCAAGATGGTCAGGGGACGCAAGAACCCACTCAAGGTGGAGATCTACGACGACACCGACTCATATCGCCACGTGATCGAAACCATCCCCGGCTCGCATTCCAAGACCAACGCCGACGCCGACGACGCGTCACCCGTGTCGGTCTAGTCGCGCACCCACTTGCGGGCGCCTTTCACGCCCGCACGAAGAGGGCCCCGGAGCATCCGCTTCGGGGCCCTACTTACGCACACCACGTGGGTCGACCGCGCATTCGCCTTGTGGGCCCGCGCGTGACGCCACCCGCCGAGCGGATTTAGTCCAGCACCGCGCCCTTCGAGGCCGAGCCCACGAGCTTGCGGTACTTCGCGAGCACTCCGCGCGTGTACCTCGGAGCGGGAGGCACGAAGCCGACGGCGCGGGCCGCGAGCTCCTCCTCGGACACATGAAGCTCGAGCAGCGCGTTCGTGACGTCGAGCGTGATCTTGTCGCCGTCATTGACAAAGGCGATGGGCCCGCCGTCAACCGCCTCGGGCGCCATGTGGCCCACGCACAGGCCGGTGGTCCCTCCGGAGAAGCGACCATCCGTGATGAGGAGCACGTCCTTTCCAAGACCCGCGCCCTTGATGGCCGCCGTGATGGCCAGCATCTCGCGCATACCGGGGCCGCCCTTGGGGCCCTCGTAGCGGATGACCACCACGTCGCCCTTCTCGATGGTGCCCGCCGCGAGCGCGTCGAGCGCCCCACGTTCGCCGTCGAATACGCGAGCCGTGCCCTCGAAGACGCTCTCGTCGAAGCCTGCGGACTTCACCACGGCGCCATCAGGGGCGAGCGAGCCCTTGAGGATGGTGATGCCACCCGACTTGTGAATCGGGTTGTTGAGCGCACGCACCACGCGGCCGTCGATCTTCTCGGGCTTGAGGTCTTCCATGTTCTCGGCGAGCGTCTTGCCCGTGACCGTCATGACGTCGCCGTTCATGAGCCCGGCGCCCAGCAGCGTATTCATCACGGCAGGCACGCCGCCTACGCGGTCCACGTCGTTCATCACGAACTGACCGAAGGGCTTGAGGTCGCCCAGGTGCGGCACCTTGGCGGCGATGCGCGCGAAGTCGTCGAGCGTGAGGTCGACATCGGCTTCGTGTGCGATCGCGAGCAGGTGAAGCACCGCGTTGGTCGAGCCGCCGAACGCCATGACCACGGCGATCGCGTTCTCAAAAGCAGGCTTGGTCATGATGTCGCGTGCCGTAATGCCCTGGCGGAGCATGTTGACGACGGCCTCACCCGACTTGTGCGCGTACATGTCGCGACGACGGTCGGCGCTTGGCGGGGAGGCCGAGCCTGGCAGCGACATCCCCAGGGCCTCACCCACAGATGCCATCGTGTTGGCGGTATACATGCCGCCGCATGCGCCCTCACCTGGGCAAATGGCCTTCTCGATCGCGAGCCTGTCGGCTTCCGACATCAGTCCGGCCGCACATGCGCCGACGGCCTCGAACGCGTCGATGATCGTGACGTCCTTTTCCGTGCCGTCGGATAGCTTGACGTGGCCGGGCATGATCGAGCCCGCATAGAGGAACACCGAAGCGAGGTCGAGCCGCGCGGCCGCCATGAGCATTCCGGGAAGCGACTTGTCGCAACCGGCAAGCAGCACGGAGCCGTCGAGCCTCTCGGCCTGCATGACCACCTCGACCGAGTCCGCGATGATGTCGCGCGACACCAGCGAGTAATGCATGCCCTCGTGGCCCATCGAGATGCCGTCGGACACGGAGATGGTGCCGAACTCGAGCGGGTATCCCCCACCGGCGTGCACGCCCTCCTTCGATGCCTGCGCGAGTCGCTGCAGAGAGAGGTTGCACGGCGTGATCTCGTTCCACGAGCTCGCGATGCCGATCTGGGGCTTGACCCAGTCGTCGTCCCCCATGCCTACTGCGCGGAGCATGCCGCGCGCTGCGGTCGCCTCCAGTCCGTCGGTGACCTGGCGGGAACGGGGCTTCATGTCTGGCGTCTTCGTCATGAAATTGAGTCTAGGACCGGCGGGAGCATCCGGGCGGCAGCACCGCAAAACGCAGGCCCTGAGTTGACGTTGCGTCAACTTTTGCAGAATTCTCCCGTCTAGCCGATGGAGCGCGCGACGGGGGACGAAAGACTCCGGGGCGTTCGTCACCTTGAAGGGCCCCCGACGCGCTTACGCTCATCCCTTGTGAGTCCCACATTGCTCAAAATGCGCCGCTTGGTAATTGGCGCCCCACTGCCCACACATGCGGCAGGACACCAGGTGCTTCCCAAGCGGTTGGCACTCCCTATTTTTGCCTCGGACCCGCTGTCCTCCGTGGCCTACGCACCCCAAGAACTCCTGCTCATTTTGGCTGGTGGGGGCCTCGCCCTCATCGGTTTCACACCTTGGATCGCGGCCGCAGTGGTGCTGCTGCTGACGATCGTGGTGATCTCGTATCGCCAGGTGGTGCGCGCCTACCCCTCGGGCGGAGGCGACTACGAGGTCGCGGCACGGAACCTAGGCGAGGGTGCGTCTCTGATCGTCGCGTCGGCTCTGCTTGTCGACTACGTCCTGACCGTCGCCGTGTCGGTCGCGAGCGGCGTCGACAACGTCATCTCTGCCTTCCCCGGTCTCCATGCGTGGCGCATCGAGTTCGCCGTGATCTGCGTCGTGCTGCTCGTCACGGTCAACCTGCGCGGGGTGGCCGAGTCGTCCAGGGCCTTTGCGCTACCCACGTACCTCTTCATCGGATCGATCGGCCTGATGATCGCGGTGGGCGTCACCCGGTCACTCATGGGCAACCTGCCGCTCGCCGAATCCGCTGGCTATTCGCTTCAGCATCAGGACCTCGCCCGTGCCGCTCTCGCCTTCCTGCTCCTGCGCGCCTTCGCGTCGGGGTGTTCGGCTCTCACGGGTGTCGAGGCCATTGCGAATGGCGTCCAGGCGTTCAAGCCCCCCAAGGCGCGCAATGCACAGGCGACTCTGGTCGCCATGGGGGCAGTGGCCGTGACGCTGTTCGTTGGCGTGACCTACCTCGCGCTCAAGACACACGTGCTCTACACCGCGAACGCATGCGACCTCGAGGGCTTCGCCAACTGTGACACCCAGGCGCAGCGGTCCGTCATGGCCCAAATCGCGGCGAGCGTGTTCGGAGGGCACAACGCGATCGGGTTCTATGCCGTCCAGGCGACGACGGCGCTCGTGCTCTTCCTCGCCGCCAACACGGCGTTCAACGGCTTCCCCCAGTTGGGCTCCGTGCTGTCGAGAGACCACTACGCGCCCAAGGCGATGCAGGCGAGGGGCGACAGGCTCGTGTTCTCGAACGGCGTGATCATCCTCGGTTCGGCCGCAACCGTGCTGCTCGTCGGCTTTCGCGCGAACCTCACCCAGCTGATCCAGATGTACATCATCGGCGTCTTTGTGAGCTTCACCTTGGGCCAGTTCGGCATGGTGGTGCACTGGACGCGTCAGCTGCGCCGAGGCGACGTAGTACGACGCACCACGCGCACGCTCCACATGTTCAGGGTCGTCAACTTCATCGGCGCGCTCACCACGGGCACCGTGCTCGTGATCGTGACCATCACCAAGTTCACGCACGGCGCGTGGGTCGTCTTCGCGATCATGCCCGTGCTGTGGTTCCTCATGTTCAAGATCAACAGGTACTACCGCGCGGTTGCCGAACAGGTCGAGCCCGACGCCGTGACCAGGTTCGGTTCAGCGGGCGACTACGCAGTCGTGCTGGTCCACACGGTTAACAAGCCGCTCCTCAAGGCCCTCGACTACGCAATCGCAGCCGACCACAAGCGCCTGACCGCCGTACATGTCGCCTCGGAGCCCGAACACGCGGAATCGATTCGCGCCGCGTGGCGGGCACTGGAAATCCACGTGCCCCTGACAGTTCTCGACTCGCCCTACCGCGACGTATCGAGCCCCTTGGTGGACCACCTGCAGGAGGATCGCCAGCTGCACGGTTCCGAGGTCGTGTCCGTCTACATTCCGTTCTACGTCTACGGCCACTGGTGGGAGAGCTTCCTCCATAACCGCAAGTCGCGCCGGATCAGGCACCGCCTGCAACTGTGCCCCGGCGTGGCCGTGGTGCTGGTTCCGTGGCTGCTCGACTCGACCCAATCCCTGTACACGCGACCCCCTCGCGCGCTACCCGGGCTCGAGAGGCGTGGTGTAGCGGCACTTCCGCCCACCCGCAAGGCTCCCGCACGGAAACGTGCGAGGGGAACCACGCACCGCTAATTTGACGTTGACGCAACGTCAACTTCTAGAGTGGTCGCATGGACACGGACTACGACATCGGCAAGGTGGCGCGCATGAGTGGCGTCACGAGCCGCACGCTGCGCCACTACGACGAGATTGGCCTGCTCACCCCCGCCTGGACGGGTGGCGACGGGCGCCGACGCTACGGACAGCCCGAACTCCTGCGGCTCCAGCACATCCTGGTGTTGCGCGAATTGGGGACGAGCCTCGATCGCATCGCAGCGATCGTCGATTCCGACGACCCGTTGACAACGATCGCGCTCTTGCGCGACCACCTCGCCGGCCTCACTGCCGAACGCGAGCGCTACGCGAGGCTCGCCGCGAGCGTGGCCCGCACCATCGACGCACTCACGAACGGCACGCCCATGAACTCCGCAAAAATCTTCGACGGATTCGAACATGAGAGGTACGAACCAGAGGCTAGGGAACGGTGGGGCGACGCCGCCGTCGACCGCTCGAACGCCAGCTGGCAGAAGCTCGGGGACGACGGTAAGAGGCGGCACCAGCGCATCGATCGCGAGATCGTGGAGGCCCTGGGCGCAGCAGTGCGCGTCGGCTTCACGGCCGATAGCCCCGAGGTCCAAGAGATCGTGTCCAGACACCACGCGTGGCTGAGCGAGATATGGGTTCCCGACGCGGATGCCTACCGCTCGCTCACACAGATGTACGTCGACGACCAACGATTCAAGGCGCATTACGACGAGGTGGCGCCTGGAGCGGCCGAGCTCCTGAGGGACGCGGCCGCACGCTACGCAGACAGCAACCTGTAGGGCACGACGAAAGCGCCCACGCCCACGCCCACGCCCACGCCCACGCCCACGCCCACGCCCACGCCCACGCCCACGCCCACGAAACCACGGTCCAGGAAAGGCGTGTAGTTGATTTGCCATCTATTGGAATAGTTGACGCATCAACTTGCGTTGCATGAGTGAACCCGCCACAGACGGCGGCCCCCTTCGCTCAACCCAAGGAGTCAGTCATGCCCCGCATCGGATACATCGTCGGTTCGCTCTCGAGCACGTCGATCAATCGCCAAGTCGCGAACGCACTCATCGGACTCGCCCCCGCCAACGTCGAGTTCGTCGAACTCGACTACCGCGATCTCCCGGTGTACTCCCCCGACACGGATGGCGACTACCCGCTCGCGGCCCGCGAGTGGAAGCAGACGATCGAATCCGTAGACGGAGTCATCATCTTCACCCCCGAATACTTGCGCTCAATCCCAGGCGCGCTCAAGAACGCGATCGACTGGGCGTCGCGTCCCTGGGGCACCAACTCCTTCAATGGCAAGCCCGTGGCCATCGCAGGCGCCTCCGTGGGCGCCATCGGCACCGCGACAGCGCAACAACACCTGCGCGCCATCTTGGCGCACCTCAACGCTCCCACGCTCGGCCAGCCCGAGGTGTTCTTGACTCACTCGCGCGCCTTCGACGCCGAGGGAGCCCTCCTCGAGGCGGCGCGCCCGGTTCTTGAGGGCTTCCTCACCGCGGCCATTGCGCACATAGAGCTCAACACCCCCGCACTCGCGCAGGTCTAGGCGAAGCTCACGAAGGCGGGCCGTCGGGGAATGCCCTGACGGCCCGCCTTCGTTGTGTAGGCATGACGGCGATCTGGTGGGTGCGACGCGACGCGCGCCTCGGCGACAATCCGGCGCTCCTTGAGGCGTCTTCTGAACATGTCGCGATTCCAGTCTTTCCGTGGTCTCCACCCATCGCCCTGTGGTCCGGCAGGCGCCGCGCCCACCTGGCCAGGGTCCTGTGGAGCCTTCGCGAGGACGCCGGCGGTGCGCTCACCGTGCGCCGCGGCACCCCGGCCGACGTCTTGGTCGCCACCGCGCGCGAATCCGGATCGGACACGGTGTGGGCTCAACGCGAGTACTCCCCCAGCGCCCAACGCGAACAGGACCTCGTGGGCATGGCCCTGGCGAACGCAGGCATCGAACTGAACTTCATCGGCTCGCCCTACGCAGTGGCACCCGGGCGCGTGGTCAAGGGAGATGGCACCGCTTACCAGGTATTTACCCCGTTTTCGCGGGCCTGGCGAGACGCCGGATGGCGGGCGCCTGCACCCCGCGCGGACCCCTCGGCCCTGCGCGCACTCGATTCCGACGTATCCCTCGACCACCAGGCCGCTCATGGCGACGCGGATGACCTGCTCGCGCACCAGGTCGAGTTCAGGGAAGGTCGCTGGCTAGCCACGCTCGAGGACTTCGTCTCCGGCGACCTCGACCACTACGTCGAGGACAGGGACCGCCCCGACCGTGCAGGCACCTCGGGACTCTCAGTGCCCCTCGCCTTCGGCCAGATCCACGCGCGCACCATTCTCGCCGCGACCGGAAGGGTCAACGGCAGTGAGGCTCGCAAGTTCGAGTCGGAGCTCGCGTGGCGCGAGTTCCATGCCGACGTCCTGTTCCGCCACCCCACGGCGCTGCGCGAGTCGCTGCGCACCGTCGCGCCGGATGACGCATGGGAGACGGGCCCCTCCGCAGAAGAGGCGTTTATCGCATGGCGCGAGGGACTCACGGGCTTCCCCCTCGTCGATGCAGGAATGCGCGAACTCAAGGCCACAGGGACGATGCACAACAGGGTCCGCATGATCGCTGCGAGCTTTCTGATCAAGGACCTGCACCTGCCGTGGCAACGCGGCGCCGCGTACTTTCGGCGCGCGCTGCTCGACTATGACCACGCTCAAAACCAGCTCAACTGGCAGTGGGTCGCGGGCACCGGGCGCGATGCGGCGCCCTACTTCCGCGTCTTCAACCCCGACACCCAGCGGGAGAAGTTTGACCCGGGCCTTGCCTACGTGCGCCGCTGGGTCGCGGAGCTCGACACCCCCGCGTATCCCCCACGCATGCTCGACCACAAGGTCGAACGAGAGCGCACGCTCGCCGACTTTAAGCGGGGAAAGCTCCCATCGCCACAAAGTTGACGGGGTCGTCCCCGCGGCGACGCGCATCGATCTGCCTCTTGACCAGGTCGGTGAACCGGCGGTTGGTCAGCACCTCGCTGCCCGCGACGTGAGGGACGACGATGCACTGAGGGGCCGACCACAGCGGGTGCCCATCCGGCAACGGCTCGGGATCGGTCACGTCCAGCGCGGCGAAGAGGCGCTTTGCCAGGAGCTCGACTAACAAGGCGTCGGTATCGACCACCTTGCCGCGGCCCATGTTGATGAGCAGCGCGCCGTCGGGCATGGCTGCCAAGAATGCGGCGTCCACGAGCTTGTCGGTCTCCGGCGTGTGAGGAGACATGATGATCACGATGTCGAAGTCCGGCAACAGCGTGGGCAGGTCCTTCACGGCATGCACGACGGTGCCGTCGGGCGCCGTGCGCGCGGACCGTGCCACGCCTTCGACGTGAACCTCGCTCGCGCGCAGCCTCACGCCGATCGCCTCGCCGATGCTCCCGTATCCGACGATGAGCGCACGCGAGTCGGCCAGGCTTCGCGTGGCGTGGTTTGGCTCCCACGTCTCGCGCGACTGAGCATCGAAGAACTCGGGCAGGTGGCGACGGCTGGCAAGCGCGAGGGCCAGCGTCATCTCGGCCACGCGGGAATCATGCACTCCCTTGGCGTTCGCGAGCGACACACCCGCAGGCACGAACGGGACCGCGTGCTCGAAACCTGCCGACGGGATCTGAATCACCTTGAGCTGGGGGCACTGGGCCAGACGGCCGTACACCGTGCGTCCACCCGAGTAGTGAGGCAGACACGCGATCGTGATGCGCTCCCGCTCCGCCTCTGGCGGGTCGGACTCCACCGGATTCCACACAATCACCCTGGCGTCGTCACCCACGGGTCCAAGAGCATCGGCGACGGCCTGTTCTGAAACGGAAACGGTGATCATGCCCCTAGTCTGGCACTGCGCCGGGCAGGTGACCGTCGCCTACCGGCAGACGATGGAACTGCGGCATTCGCTACGTCGGCACTCCTTGAGTCACCTCGACGTAGTCGACATCGATATGTCCCTCGCCCACCGCAAACGGACCCCACCAACTTCCCATGAACCATCCGGGACGGCCGGTCGCAAGGCACGTGACGTCCACGACGCCCACCACCGTCGAGTTGGCCATCAGGGTCGCCGTGTGTCGGTCAACCGAGAGCGAGAGGTCGACGGGGCCGTCGCCACCGACATCATGAGCGCCTACTTCTGTCCGCGCGCCGTCGTCAATCAGCACCCCGCGGACGGTGCCATCGGCGTGAACGGCAAGCTCGAGCAGCCCGGTTTCCGTGGTCCTGAGCAGGAGCCCCGCCCTGAGCGAACCAGCGCCCTCGAACTCGAATCGCACGGTCATCTGGGACGCGTCTGCGCCAAGGCGCCGACCCAAGAACGACGTGCGACCCACGATCGTTGGCTCGTCGCTTGTAGCGCGCAGCCGCGCAAAACCAGGGCGCGCCGCGAGGTCGACAAACTCCGACGGCAGCCATCGCACGGCGTTCCATTCGAGATCGAGCACGTCAGCGTCGAAGTCATCGCGCACGCTCGTGACCGGGGGCAACTGATCGGGAACACCATCGGCGGTCATCTCGACGGCGACTCGACCCGTTCCAGGAGCAAAAAGCGGCCTGCCGGCCTCGAACTCGACGGGGACCAGGTGCGTCTGACGACCGCGCAGGCTATTTACGCCGTCACGTTGGTGGGTCGCCAACATGACCGACCACCACGATCCATCGGTTGCTCGCACAAGGTCGGCGTGGCCGACGTCCGCGATGTCCGCCTTGTCGCCGAGGAAGCGATGCGTAAGCCGCGGGTTGCCCTCGTCGCCCACATACGGGCCCTCGATGGCATCGGCGTAGGCAACGCAGATCGCGTGGTCGCGATTGGTGCCGCCCTCGGCCGCCACCAGCATCCATCCGCCACCCGGCCTGGGGTGGATATGCGGCCCCTCAGCCCATCCCGCGCCGAGCGAGGCGCCGCGCCAGATCGACTGGGGAACACCCACCGGGGCACACGTGCGTGGGTCGAGCTCGACGAGCCAGATATCGCATTGCCCATGCCACAGTCCTTGATCGGCGAGGTATGTCCAGCACAGCCACACCCTTTCACCGTCAAATGTGAGCGAGGGGTCGATCCCGTCGAGTCCCTCAAACCACTTGGCTTCGCTCCAAGGACCTGCCGGGTCCGTCGCGGTGACCAGGAAGTGTCCCGCGCGAGTCGGCGCCTCGTCCTCGCCTGGGATGTGGGTGCAGACGACGTAGAACGTGCCGTCGTGGTGGCGCAACGTGGGCGCGTACAGCCCCTTGGAGGCCGCGATGCCGGTGTAGTCGAGCTGGTCGGCAATCACGTGTCCCACAAGCTCCCAGTCCACGAGGTTGTGCGAGCGATGCACAGGGAGCCCCGGGAGGTATTCGAACGTAGACGTCACCATGTAGTAGGTGCCGTCGACCTCGCAGATGCTTGGATCCGGGTGGCACCCGGGCAAGATCGGATTGCGATACGCACCCATGACTTAGCTCCGTCGCGGCGGCGCGGTCGTCGCACGCACCACAAGTTCCGTGGGGAGCTCGATATGCCGAATCACGGCTTCGTCTCCGCCGAGGCGGGCCAGGATGAGCTCAGCCGCCGTTTGCCCTATCAGGCGCATCGGCTGCCTGACGGTGGTGAGCGGCGGGATCAGTCGTGACGCCTCCACCACGTCATCGAAGCCGATAACCGAGAGATCGCCTGGGACGTCGATTCCAAGGCCCCTCGCGACCTTCACGATGCCGATCGCGGAGGCGTCGTTGGCGGCGAAGACCGCGGTGGGGCGGCTTTCCGATCCAAGGAGGGATGATCCGGCCGCCCGCGTGGTCTCCTCATCGTAAAAACCCACGCGCACGAGCGCCGGGTCGTACTGGATTCCGGCCTCGGCAAGCGCCCGGCGATAGCCTGCGTCGCGGGCTCGCGAGGAACGCAGATCGGGGCGCCCAGCGACATAGCCGATGCGGCGATGCCCAAGCGAGATCAGGTACGCGACGGCAACGTAGGCGCCATTTAGGCTGTCGGCTTCGACCGTTGAGATCTCGCCCGTCGACACGTGGGGGTCAATCGCTACCAGAGGGATCTCGGTCGCTGCGGCAACTACCGTCGGGGTCACCATGATCGCGGCATCGATGAGGCTGCCACTCAGCCGGCGCAGAGACCGATTCTCCCAACCCTTGGGCTCATGATTGAACGCGACGGTGTACACCAGGAGGTCAAAGCCGGAACTCTGCACAGTGGCACCAATGCCCTTGAGCACCTCCGCCGCGAAAGACTCGATCTCTGCAACAAGCACGCCGATAACGCCTGTCTTGGTGCCCCTCATGCCGCTCGCGCCGAGGCTCGGTTCGTATCCCATCTCCGCGACGACGCGCATCACATGCTCGGACGTGTCCTTCGACACGCCGTAGCGGCCGTTGACGGCCTTCGAGACGGTTGCCACCGACACGCCAGCGGCGGCGGCGATGTCGGTGATGGTCGGGCGTCGTCCCATACCCAGTTACATTACAGTATAGAAAAGGTTTTCGAAAACGCTTGACACCGTACCGGCCAGGTGTCGACACTGAGGACACAAAGCGGCGGCGCGGCCGTTTTGTTAGCACCTGGTGCGCGTGTCCAATGAGACGAGCGTTCCGCATCGCACAGCGTGCCCAATGGTGGGCTCGTCACTCAAAGAAGAGAGAACGGTGTATCGAAATGCAGAAGAGAAAGATCGTGATTGGCGCGGCAGTGCTCGCGACAAGCGCCCTCCTGGTCTCCGCATGTAGCGGTGGATCTAGCGATACCAAAAGCAGCGACGGCGTCGACCAGAGCCTCACGTTGTGGCAGAACTCCACAACGGGCGATGGCATGCAGTACTGGATTGACACGGCCGCCGCGTTCGAGGCCGAGACAGGCGTAAAGGTTGAGGTCGTTTCCATCCAGAACGAAGACATGGACGGCAAGCTCCAGACCGCCCTCAACTCGGGAGACGCCCCTGACGTGTTCATGGCTCGCGGTGGCGGCAAGCTCGCCGCCGTCGTGACGGCCGGCCAGGTCATGAAGCTCGACGGCAAGCTTGCTCAGTCCACGCTGGACGACATGAGCAGCTCGATATCGGCCTTCCAGATCGATGGCGCGACCTATGGCGTGCCCACAGCAGTGCTTCCCGAAGGCTTCTTCTACAGCGAAGACCTCTTCAACGCCGCGGGCGTCACTACCCTGCCCACCACCATCGATGAACTGTCGACTGCCGTGACAAAGATCCAGGACTCGGGAGTCGACGCGATTTCGGTCGGCGCGAAGGACGCATGGCCTGCAGCTCACTGGTACTACAACTTCGCACTTCGCGAGTGCTCGCA
>Ga0209100_1000141_pt1 | contig 85004 bp, 79 predicted proteins | sample lystaG_FD_185480 | JGI IMG/M metagenome (GOLD analysis project Ga0209100, IMG submission 185480) | Glacier valley bacterial and archeal communities from Borup Fiord, Nunavut, Canada, to study Microbial Dark Matter (Phase II) -... | ecosystem: Environmental > Aquatic > Freshwater > Ice > Glacier ...
GCTACGACTGCTACCAGAACGCCTTGGCCGAGCGGGTCAACGGGATACTGAAGATGGAGTTTTTGCTGGACAGACCGGCAAATCTGGACGAAGCCAGGAAAATGGTTGCACAGTCAGTTCACATCTACAACCAGAAGAGACCGTATACGTCCCTAAAATACAAAACGCCCGATGAGGTTCACCGGGCGTCTATACGGGGATTCAAGTCCCACATTACTAACCGTCAAACTGTCAACCTATGACAGGACGGGTCACGCGAAAAGAACCGATTACAGCTTGACGGTGGTCATGTAGCTGTCGTAACGGAATTCAGAAAAGCGCGCCCACAACAACTGATCACGCTGGAATGCGCGCATGTCCTGGTGAATCTTCTTGAACTCGGGTGATTTGGCTTCGTGCTCCGCAAACACGGCCATTGAGGCCTTGAAGCCGGCGTCCATGATTTCCTTCGAAAATGGCTTGAGTTGCGTCTTGTCAGCAACCAGCTTCTTCAAGGCAATCGGATTGAAGGCATCGTACTTGGCCGTCATATCCCGGGCCGCCACAGCGGTTGCCGCGTCAACAATCGCCTGATATTCTGGCGACAGTGCCGCATAGGCTTTGGTGTTGATGAAAAACTCCAGCTCTGCGCCACCTTCCCACCAGCCGGGATAGTAGTAGAAAGGCGCAACCTTGTTAAAGCCCAGTTTCTGGTCGTCGTAGGGACCCACGAACTCGACAGCATCCAGCGTGCCTTTTTCAAGTGCCTGGTACACGTCACCGGCAGGCATGTTCTGCGGCACAACGCCCAGCTTCTGCATGGCTTCACCGAAAAGCCCGCCGCCCATGCGCATTTTGAGACCCTTCAGGTCATTGACGTTCTTGATTTCCTTGCGGTACCAGCCGCCCATCTGCGTGCCGGTATTGCCCGCACTGCGGCTCTTGATGTTGTACTTGGCATAAAACGCGTCCATCAGCTTGCGCCCATTGCCATGTTCCATCCAGGCATCCATCTGGCGGGCAGTCAGGCCAAAAGGCACGGCACAACCGAAGGAAAAAATGGGATCCTTGCCCGTGAAATAGTAGGACGCCGTCTGGGCCATCTCGACCGTGCCATTCTGGATCGCATCCACCACGCCAAACGCTGGCATCAGTTCGCCAGCGGCATGCACCGACACTTCAAACTTGCCACCAGACAGCGCTTTGACCGTCTTGGCAAACATCTCAGCGCTACCAAAAATGGTATCGAGGGATTTCGGAAAGCTGGAAGCCAGACGCCAGCGAACATTGGCACCTTGTGCATGTACGGCAGGGGCCGCAGCAGCAGCCAATACGCCCGCAATACCTGCGTGCTTGATAAGGGAACGACGATCCATTGAGTTCACTCCTGGAGTTATTGATTGAACATCTCGCCATGCTGATACGCACAACGATGACCGATAAGAGTCACCGAGGATTGTAGGATGTGCGCGACCCGCGATGCGGGGGGTTTTCCCTTGCTGAACTGAGGGTGTGAACCCGCTTCAGGCCACCACTTTGAGTGCCGGGCGCCCGGCCTCCAGCAGCGCCGCAAACCGTTTGACCACGGCGGCCTGAATACCGGCGGTATCCAGACCCTGCAGAGCCAATAATTTGATGGGGTCCCCATGCTCGATGAATTCATCCTGCAAGCCCAATTGCAGCAGTGGCTTGACCACCCCGGCCGCGTGCAGCGCTTCGCTGACGGCACTGCCGGCGCCCCCCATGATGGCGCCCTCTTCCAGCGTGACGAGGCCTTCGTGTTCGGCCGCCACTTGAAGCAGCAGTTCGGTGTCCAGCGGTTTGGCCCAGCGCATATTGACGACGGTGACATTGAGCTTGTCCGCCACTTCCAGCGCGGGATAAAGCAGTGTGCCAAAGGCCAGAATGGCGACACCTTTGCCGGCGCGCTTGATTTCACCCTTGCCAAAAGGCAGCGCCTCCAAACCCGCCTGCACCGGCACGCCGGCACCGGCGCCGCGCGGGTAGCGCACGGCCACCGGGTGATCCTGCTCAAACGCAGTGCAGAGCAGCTGGCGGCATTCATTCTCATCCGCCGGACACGCCACACTGACGTTGGGAATGCAGCGCAAGAAAGGGATGTCGTAGGCCCCGGCATGGGTGGCGCCATCGGCCCCCACCAAGCCGGCGCGGTCCAGCGCAAACACAACCGGCAGGTTCTGAATGGCAACGTCGTGAATCAGCTGGTCATAGGCGCGCTGCAGGAAGGTGGAGTAAATCGCCACCACCGGCTTCAGGCCTTCGCAGGCCAGTCCTGCAGCAAACGTCACGGCGTGCTGCTCGGCAATACCGACATCAAAGTAACGTTGCGGATACCGTTTTTCAAACTCCACCATGCCCGAGCCCTCGCGCATGGCAGGCGTGATGCCGACCAGCCGCGGGTCATGGGCGGCCATGTCGCACAGCCACTGGCCAAATACCTGGGTAAAAGTCGTCTTGGGCGGCGTTGTCGGCTTTTGCAGGCCGATGGCCGGGTCAAACTTGCCGGGGCCGTGGTAGGCCACAGGGTCGGCTTCGGCCAGTTTGTAGCCCTGGCCTTTTTTGGTGACCACATGCAAAAATTGTGGACCTTTGAGGTGCTTGATGTTTTCCAGTGTCGGAATCAGCGAATCCAGGTCATGGCCGTCGATGGGGCCGATGTAGTTGAAGCCGAACTTCTCGAACAGGGTGGCGGGCACCACCATGCCTTTGGCCGTTTCCTCAATGCGCTTGGCCAGCTCAAACAGGGGCGGCGCGCCTTTGAGCACCGTCTTGCCGGCGTTCTTGGCGGCGGCATAAAACTGACCGCTCATGAGTTTGGCCAGATAGCGGTTCAGCGCGCCCACCGGCGGGCTGATGCTCATGTCATTGTCATTCAGGATGACCAGCAAATTGCAGTCGGCCACGCCGGCGTTGTTGAGCGCCTCAAACGCCATGCCGGCGGTCAGCGCACCATCGCCGATCACCGCAATCGCGTGGCGTTCTTCGCCCTTGATTTTGGCCGCCAGCGCCATGCCCAAAGCGGCGGAAATGGAGGTACTGGAATGCGCCGTGCCAAAGGCGTCGTATTCGCTCTCGAAGCGTTGCGGAAAACCACTCAAGCCACCCAGCAGACGCAAGGAGTCCATGCGCTCGCGCCGCCCGGTCAGTATCTTGTGCGGATAGGTTTGATGGCCCACGTCCCACACCACCCGGTCATCCGGGGTGTTGAAGACGTAATGCAAGGCCACCGTGAGTTCCACCGTGCCGAGGTTGGAACTCAGGTGGCCCCCGGTTTTCGAGACGCTGCTCAGCACATAGGCCCGCAGCTCGTCGGCCAGCGCATGCAACTGGGCACGCGGCAAGCGCCGCAGATCGGCGGGGTCATTGATGGTTTGCAGCAGCGGGTACAACTTGTTTGACATATGCTATATTTTTTATAGCTGCTTGCGCTTATTCCATAAGGGCTAGCAGCTTATTTCCCTGATATTTCTGATTGCCGGGCCAGTTTGCACTTCAGCACGAACGGTTCACCACCATGTTGGCCAAGCCCTGCAGCGCCTGGGTATTGCGCAAACCACTCTGCGCCAGCGCGGCCAGTGCTTGCCCGAGCAATTCCTGGGCATGGGCGGCCGAGCGCTCCAGCCCCAGCACCGACACGTAGGTGGGCTTGTCCTGATCGGCATCCTTGCCGGCCGTCTTGCCCAGCGTGGCGGAGTCGGCGGTGACGTCCAGAATATCGTCCACCACCTGGAACGCCAGACCGATCGCCGCGCCATACGTCTTCAGCGCCGCCTGCGCTTCGGCGGAGGCATCGCCGCAAGCGGCGCCCATCATCACGCTGGCTTGCAGCAAGGCACCGGTTTTGAGGCGGTGCATGTCACGCAACTGGCTCTCGCTGAGGGGCACGCCCACACTGGCCAGGTCAATCGCCTGGCCGCCGGCCATACCGGCACTGCCAGCCGCCCGGGCCAGCAGACGACACAGGCGGGCCTGTCGCTCGGCCGGCATGCCTTCAAGCTCCGGCGTCAACAACTCAAATGCCAAAGCCTGCAAGGCGTCACCGGCCAGCAAGGCGCTGGCTTCGCCAAATTTCACATGCACCGTCGGCTTGCCGCGGCGCAACACATCGTTGTCCATGCACGGCATGTCGTCATGCACCAGCGAATAGGCGTGAATCAGTTCCACAGCGCACGCCGCACGGAGTGCGGCTTCGTGATGCACGGCGGGTCGCGTGGCATCCGCCATCACGCTATCGCTGGTCACGGCCTCCCAGGCCGCCATCACCAGCAGGGGACGCAGCCGCTTGCCACCGTCCAGTACCGCGTACCGCATGGCTTCGACCAGCTCGGCGGGCGCGCCATGGTCGACACCGGCGGGCGCCTCGGCGGTGACCCAGCGCTCCAGCGCGCGTTCGACGGAGTCAAGATGCCGGGCGCTCCAGGCGCCCAGGTCAAAAGCGGGTTCGGTTTTCACTCGGGTGTCCACGTTTTAAGCGCTCCCTGATCCAGCACCTTGATCTGACCTTCGACCGCGTCCAGCCGGTCACGACAAAACTTGAGTAACTCGGCTCCGCGTTGATAGCCGGTGAGCAGTTGTTCCAGGGGCATATCGCCCGACTCCAGCCGGGCAACCAGCTGTTCAAGCTCTTCCAGAGCGGCTTCATAACTGGCCGGGGCAGCTAAACCAGGGCGGGGGGCAGAGGCCATAGGGCAGGTAATTCCGTGGATCAAAAAAAGTGTGATTTTAGGCGCTGGGGTGCGAAATGTGGCAACCGTGTGGATAAAGCACCCAACTGGGGCTAACCAGACCGGCCTGGTTCCGGGGGCACACACGTTGTCACACGCTCCATCATGGCCTGCAAGGCGGCGCCACTGAAGGGCTTGGCCAGATACTCGTCCATGCCGGTATCGAGACAGACCTGCCGGTCTGACGCCATGGCATTGGCCGTCATGGCAATGATGGGCGTGTGCTGCCCGTGCGGTTCGCTGGCGCGAATCAGCTTGGTGGCATCCAGACCGCCCATCACGGGCATCTGCATGTCCATCAGCACAACATCCCAGGCTTGCCCCGGAAACAGGTCGACCGCTTCCTGCCCGTTTTTGGCGAGCACTACCACATGGCCCCATTTTTTGAGCAAGGTGGTGGCCAGCAACTGGTTGATGGGATGATCTTCCACCAACAACACCTGCAAAGGGGTCCGATTGGCCTTGACTTGCGGCACCGCTGACGCCACAAGAGCCGGCACCGGTGTGGCCGCTTTGGCGGCCGCCACGTCTTGCAGACCCTGCAAATGCACCGTAAAGTGAAAAGTACTGCCCTGCCCCGGCTCGCTCTCGACCCAGATACGCCCCCCCATCAGCGCCACCAGCCGGGCACAAATGGTGAGGCCCAAACCCGTGCCGCCGAACTGGCGGGTGGTCGACGTATCGGCCTGATTGAAGGCCCCAAACACGCCCTGCTGCTTGTCTGCCGGGATGCCGATGCCGGTATCACGCACGGTCAGATGGGCCTCAAAACCACCACTACTCACGGGCGTGCAGCGCGCACCCACGGTCACGCGGCCCTGCTCCGTAAATTTAATGGCGTTATCGCACAGGTTCGTGAGTATCTGGCGGATACGACCGGGATCGCCCAGCATGAGGCTGGGCAAGTCGGGTGCCAACTGGCACACCAGCGCAAGACCTTTTTTCTCGGCTCGCGCCGTGATGGTTTTGAGGGTCTCGGCAACCGTGCTGGCAAGCGAAAACTCCACCGACTCGATGTCGAGCTTGCCCGCCTCGATTTTGGAAAAGTCCAGAATGTCGTTCAGTATGACCATCAGTGATTGTGCCGAGTTTTTGACCGTGGTGAGGTATTCGTGTTGTGTGGCATTCAGGGGGGTGTCCAGGGCCAGATCGGTCATTCCAATGACCCCATTCATGGGGGTTCTGATTTCGTGGCTCATATTGGCCAGAAAATCACTTTTTGCCTGGCTGGCCGCCTCCGCATCACGCTTGGCGAGCCACAGTTCCCGCTCGTGACGGTTGCGTGCGGTGATATCCAGAATAGTGCCCACCAGCGCAGTGACTTCACCCGCGCTGTTGGTGAGCGGCGCCTTGCAATACAGGCCATCGCGCACCAAGCCCGTATTGCGGTCGGTAAAACTGGCCTCGTAGGTTTGCACGGCACCCGTCTCAAACAAGTCCTGGTCCCTGGCGTGCATCTTGGCAGCGGCGTCTCCGGGGAGCAACTCGAAAACGCTCCGTCCGATCCACTGTGAGCGCTCAATGCCAAACAGATCTTCAAATGCCTTGTTGACTCGCTGGTAAAGCCCGTCCTTGCCCTTGAGGTAAATGGCTGTTGGCGTGGCTTCCAGCAGCACTTCCACAAACCGCAATTGATCCTTCAACTGCTCCTCCATAACCTTGCGCGCCGTGATGTCAGTCCGGATGGCGATGTACTGCTCGGGCCGCCCATTCACCCCCAGCAAGGGCACGACGGTGGCATCGACCCAGTAAAGGTCGCCTTGTTTATTGCGATTGCAGATTTCCGCCCGCCAGACGCGTCCTTGCAGGATGGTCTGCCACATCAGGCGAAAGAACTCGGCCGATTGATGGCCTGAATTGAGCAGGCGGTGATTCTGCCCCAACAATTCGGCGCGGTCGTAGCCACTGATTTCGCAAAACCGGTCGTTGGCGTAGGTGATGTCACCCTTCAAATCGGTCATGCTGACAATCGCATGCTGATCCAGCGCAAACTTCTGGTTGTCCAGGGCGCGACGACCCAGTTCTCGTTCGTTCACCAGCGCCACCACCCGCACGGTGAGGGCTTCCAGATCGTCCGCCGCCAGCGGGGCGGCACCGGATGAGTCATGCGACGGGAACACATCGAGCACTTTGCGCAGCGACTCCAGTGTGCGCTGGCGCGTGTGCAATTGATCCCGCAATTGCTGGTCCTGGGCGTGCTGTTGGGTCACGTCTCGGAACGCCAACACGTAGCCGACGACCTGATGGGCACCGGAATAGATGGTCGACAGGGTGGTGTCCAGAATCGCTTTGTCACCGTTGAACCCCACCACCTCAATCCGGCGCACCTTCCAGTCGACGCTGGCGTCATTGCTATGGAAGACCGTGGGCAAGAGCGTTCGGATGTCTTGTCCAATGGTGCCTTGCCCCGTGATATCCAGCATGCGCTGGGCCGCCGGGTTGCAATAAATGACACGCTTGTGCGCGTCGGTCGTCAACACGCCATCGGCAATCGCATTGAGCGTGACCGACGCCTCTTCGCGCTGGGCAAAGAGACGGCCCGCCGCGCGGCTGAGAATGTCAAACGTGTGGCGAATCTCGACGGGGGCATCACGGTCAATCAAGGCATTGATGTCGATCGCCCCCGATAGAATTTCCTGCTCATGCGCCCGCACGCGATCAAAATTTCCAAGCCAGCGTTTGAGCGGAATCCGGATCACGACCACACCGCAAACCAATGCGCCCAGCGACAGGGCCAGCGCCAGCAGCGCCAAATGCCACAGCTCGCTGGCCACCTCGGCAGCGGCAAAACTCAAGCGCAGCACGCCATAGTCTTTACCGCCAACCGCAATGTTGTGGTTGACGTCAAAAAGCTGCTCTTGCACCATGGCCCGCAACCACTGCGGCGACGTGAGGGATGCGTTGACTTCGTTGACGGTCTTGATAACACCGCCTCTGGAATCAATGAATTGCGCCTGTGAAAAATGCGAACGGGCAATCACGCGCTCCAGCGTTTTGGTGATGGTGTCGTAATCGCCGATCACGGCGCTGTCGGCCACACTTTGGGCCGCCACATTCATCATCATCTCGGCAGTAAGAAGTTCTTCTTCGATGTACTGGGAAAACTGGTAGTGATAAAACAGGCCCAAGCCGGAGCCGACAAAAATCAGCAGGGACGCCAGGTACAGGGAAAAGACGCGGCCAACCAGTGAACTGGGTAGCAGACGTAGCAGTGGATTCATGTCAGCAGGGAACTAATGCGGGGAAGCCGATGCTGACTGAAAAAAGCGTCGATAGGCGGCGTAATCGGCACCCGTGGCGGCAATGAAATAAGCATCGTTGGGCAAGCCAACTTCTTTGGATGACTGGCGCAGGATGTCGCGACCCTTGGGGTCCTTGGCCATTTGAATGAAAGCATTCGCCACAGCACTCACTTCTTTGTCGGGCACCTTGCCGGAAGCCATCAAGGCCAGATCCTGAAACGGCTCCGAACTCCACAGCACCCGAAATTTCTTGTTCTCCCGCTTGGCATAGCCTTCTAACAGCTGTGAATTGGCGCCCGAAGCCAGCACTTTGCCGCTGAAAAGCTGGGCAAAGGAGGCGTCCTGGTTACCCGTGAATACCACCTTGACATCGATCTTCCTGGACAGGAGGTAGGCGTAGGGCACCTTGTAAACGACAAAAGCCTCCGGTCCAGAAAATGCCACCTCGTGGCCTTTGAGCTGGGCCAGATCAGTAATGGGGGAGTCGGCGGGCACGACGATTTGCCCTTGCAGCGCAGGTGTTTGTCGGCGGCCAAACACCTTCCAGCCCAACTGCTCACGCTCGGGGCTGAACAGGTGGTTGCTGAACACAAACTCCACTTCTTTGGCCAGCACATAACTGGTGGTATCAGCCGAAGTCCGGCCGATTTTCAGATTGAGTTTGACGCCGCTTTTCTCGGACACATAGGCAATGATGGGATTCCAGTACGCTGCCGTGAGCTGAATACCGTACTGATTGACGGGCGAGAAGTTGTAGCTGGGTTGCTCCGCCTGACTGATGGCTGGAATGGCACCCATCCACAACGCCAGGGTACTGGTCGCCAAAATGCGAAAAAACTGCCTTTTCATGCTCTATCCTTTTAGGGTCCGCCGTTGCACACATGCCGCAGGCCAGCGCGACGGCATGTTGTTGACCCATCATAAATCAGCGAAACAGCCACAAAAAGCCATCTTGTTTTGAATGTGGGCCATCGAACAAATCAGGCTATTTTTTCGAAAATGAGGGTCGAGAGGTACAATCCAATACTCTTTGTGTCGGCTTTGGCCGGCTCCCATTTCACCGCGCATTGGCGCATCTCCCTGTGGGGAGTCTTTAGGTCAGGACCTCGATGTCTGATTTAAGTCTTCAACTGCAGCAGGCCACCGGCCAACTACCAGTTTCAAGCTATTTTGACGAAGCGCTGTACCAGCGCGAACTGCAAAATATTTTCCAGCGCGGGCCCCGCTATGTGGGGCACGCCTTGAGTGTGCCCAACGTGGGCGACTATGCCACCTTGGCCCAAGAGGCCCAGGGGCGTGCCTTGGTGCGCACGCCCACTGGCATTGAACTGATCTCGAATGTCTGTCGCCATCGCCAGGCGCTGATGCTGCAAGGGCGAGGCTCGGTCAATACGCCACATCAAGGCGTGGCGGCCGGCAACATCGTCTGTCCGCTGCACCGCTGGACTTACAGCGGCAGCGGGCCAGAGCCCGCCGGCACCTTGTTGGGAGCCCCGCATTTTGCGACCGACCCCTGCCTGAACCTGAACAACTACAAACTGCGCGAATGGAACGGCCTGCTGTTTGAAGACAACGGCCGCGACATCCACGCCGACCTGGCCGACATGGGGCCGCGGGCTGATCTGGATTTCACCGGTTTTGTGCTCGACAAGGTCGAAATGCACGAGTGCAACTACAACTGGAAGACCTTCATTGAGGTCTATCTGGAGGACTACCACGTTGGCCCGTTCCACCCTGGCTTGGGCAGCACCGTCACCTGTGATGATTTGCGCTGGGAGTTCAAGGAGAACTACTCGGTGCAAACCGTGGGCAACGCCAAACCCGGTCCGGCCGGCACCCCGGTTTACCAGCGCTGGCAGGATGCCTTGAAGGCTTACCGCAAGGGCGAAGCGCCCAAATACGGCGCGATCTGGCTCACCTACTACCCGCACATCATGGTGGAGTGGTATCCGCATGTGCTGACCGTCTCCACGCTGCACCCGATGGGCGCGAACAAGACCATGAACATGGTCGAGTTCTATTACCCGGAAGAAATCCAGGCCTTTGAGCGTGAATTTGTCGAAGCCCAGCAAGCCGCCTACATGGAAACCTGTATCGAGGACGACGAGATCGGCGAACGCATGGACGCCGGTCGCCGCGCCCTGCTGCTGCGCGGCGACAACGAAGTCGGGCCTTATCAAAGCCCGATGGAAGACGGCATGCAGCACTTTCACGACTGGTATCGCCGCCAAATCCAGCTCTGACCCGGTATGCAAGCGCTCTGGATGGTGCTCGGTGCGTTCTTTTTTGCCACCATGGCGGTGGGCATCAAGGTCGCCTCCGGCAGTTTCAGCACTTTTGAGTTGGTGTTTTACCGCGGCGTGGTGAGCGTGATCTTCATGGGTCTGGTCTTGCGCACGCGCGGCACCTCCCTCAAAACCACGATCCCCATGATGCACGCCTGGCGCAGCGTGATTGGCGTGCTGTCACTGAGTACCTGGTTTTATGCCATTGCCCATTTACCGCTGGCCACGGCCATGACGCTGAACTACATGAGTGGCGTCTGGGTCGCCGCCTTTATTGTGGGCGGTGCGGTGCTGTACGGCCAGGCACAACGTCAAGGTCCCTTGATGGCCACCGTGCTGGCCAGTTTTGCCGGAGTGGTGTTGATGCTGCGCCCGACCCTGGACCAGCACCAGCTGTTTGCCGGACTGGTCGGCCTGCTTTCCGGCATGGGCGCGGCGCTGGCGTACTTGCAAGTCACGGCCCTGGGCAAGGCAGGCGAACCCGAAGGCCGCACCGTATTTTATTTCTCGGTCGGCACTGCGGCGGTCGGGTTGACAGGCATTGCGTTCACTGGCTTGACACCCTGGTCGGCGGCCAGTTGGCAAGCCACCGCCTGGCTGGTGCCGATTGGCGTGCTGGCGTCGCTGGGTCAGTGGTGCATGACGCGCGCCTACAGCCGGGGCTCAACCCTGCTGGTCGCCAATCTGCAGTACTCCGGCATTGTGTTTGCCGCCATCTACAGCCTGCTGCTGTTTGGCGACCAGATTGCGCTGCTGGGCTGGGCCGGCATGGGCCTGATTGTGGCCAGCGGTCTGGCCGCCACCGTGCTGCGTTCGCGCGCCATTCCCAACACCCCGGCCGAAGAACACTGATCCGGCCAACTATTGAAGGAACCCGTCTGATGTACACCACCCTGATCTCCGCCCCGCAACTCCAGGCCCTGCAGCTGAGCGACCAGCCCCTGATGGTGTTTGACTGCAGTTTTGAGCTGATGGAGCCCGGTGCCGGCGACCGGCAGTACCAGCAAGCGCACATCCCCGGTGCCGTCCGCGCCGACCTGGACCGGCACTTGAGCGCCGCCAAAACGGCAACCGATGCCGCCTCCGGTGGCCGTCACCCGCTGCCCTCACGGGAAACCTTGGCCGCCTGGCTCTCCCGCATCGGCTTTACCAACGCCATGCAAGCCGTGGTGTACGACCGCCAAGGCGCCAACTACTGCGGCCGCCTGTGGTGGATGCTGAAATGGGCCGGCCATGAAAACGTCGCCGTGCTGGATGGCGGCCTGCAGGCCTGGCAGGCCCACGGGGGCGAAACACAGAGCGGTCAAATAGACGCCAACGCCCCAGCTTCAGCATCAAATTACCTTCTAGCCCCCGCCACAGCTGCGCTGACAGCTACTGAAACCGTAGCAAACCAGCTCGGGCGGCCGACGCAGAACCTGATTGACGCGCGGGGCGCCCCACGCTTCAAGGGCGAGGTGGAACCACTGGACCCGGTGGCGGGGCATATTCCTGGCGCCTTGAACCGTCCCTTCAACCTGAACCTGGGGGCCGACGGCAAGTTCAAAGCAGCGCCGGAATTGCGGGCCGAGTTTGAAGTCCTGCTGGCCGGGCGCGACCCCGCCACCGTGGTACACCACTGCGGCAGCGGCGTCAGTGCCGTGCCCAACCTGATTGCCATGGAAATTGCCGGCTTGGGGCGGACTGCCCTGTACGCCGGCAGCTGGAGCGAGTGGTGCAGCGACCCCGCTCGGCCCTGCGCCCAGGGCTGAACCGAAGCGGTGACGGCCCGGTCGGGGGTCGACTTGAATGAGCTATCAAGTCCCTAAAGTGGGGCTAATTTGAGGCAACAGGGGAGTTTTGCATTTGCTTACCTTGAAAAAGCTGATACATATCTCGTACTGACCAAATAATTCATTCATCCATGACACCCTCGCGCATCCCTGACAAGTCCTTGCCGCTGATTTTGTGGGCTCTGGCGGCATTCGTTTCGGAAACACTGGCGTGGTGGTGGGTCAGCCAAACACCGGGCATTGGATTTCTACCCGGCCCTTTCTGGCTTGGACTGGGCGGCCTACTCTGTGCACTGGCCGCATTCATCTTGCTCCGGCGACAACTATCGGCGGCAAAGCGTGCCGCACGCCACGTCCGCCAATTGCTGGTCTCCAGTCTGGACACACTCGACGTGGGCCTGGAGATTTGGGATCAGCGGGATCGGTTGATGCTTTACAACAAAAAAATCAACTTGATGCGCCTCGATTTTCATACCCCGGCGGACATCGGCCAGAGCTTTGAAAGTCTGGTGCGCGCCAAATTGAAACGTCATCAGATCCCGGCGGCCATCGGATGCGAAGATCAGTGGCTGGCCAAACGTCTGACAACACGCGGGACCCACAAGGAGCCGCAACTGAAAGAACTTGCCGGCAACCAGTGGGTCAACACCTACGAAACCCGAACACCCGAGGGTTATCTGGTGGCCTCCTGGGTCGATGTCACGGAACTGGTGCGCAAAGGCAAAATGCTGGAGGCCAGCAACCAGCGCCTGGCCCAACAGTCGATCATGGACGAGTTAACCGGCCTGGCCAACCGCAGGCGCTTTGACGAAGCCCTGACCACCGAATGGCAGCGGGCCGCCCGCAGTGGCACCCCCTTGAGTCTCTTGATGGTCGATATCGATCACTTCAAGCAATACAACGACAACTATGGCCATGTGGCAGGCGACGAATGCCTGCGACGGGTGGCAGGGGTTCTGGACCAATGCGTGCGCCGCGCTGGCGAAATGGCCGCGCGTTATGGCGGGGAGGAATTTGTGCTGTTGCTGCCCGGCGCCGACATGGCACACGCGTGTGAAACCGCTCAAAAATGCCTGGATCTGATGGAAATAGAGGCCGTTCCGCATGCCACATCAAGCACCTGTTCCCACGTGACCTTCAGCATTGGCGTGGCGTGCCTGCTGCCCGATGCCATGCTCGAACCCGCCGCCATGATCAATGCCGCCGACACCGCCATGTACCGCGCCAAATCCGCAGGGCGAGCGCGCTTTGAGGTGGCCGATCAGGCGGACTGGGAGATCGACAAAGACACCCCCCGCACCCGGCCTGCCCCGTTGAGCTGACCGTCAACCGGGTCGGGGCATCTGCGCGGCTCGGGACTTGTCAGACCACCCCATTCGCCTTGAACCAATCCAGGCAACGCTTCCAGCCGTCGACGGCCGGTCCCTGGCGGTAGCTGGCGCGGTAGTCGGCATGGAACGCATGCGGTGTGTCGGGGTACACCACAAACTGCGCCGCTTTGGACGCCGCCGTGCCAGTGGCCAGCACAGCTTTCATCGTGTCCAGCGTGTCCAGCGGAATACCGGCATCTTTTCCGCCATACAACCCCAGAACCGGGGCGCGCATGACGGCGGCCAGGTCGATCGGGTTTTTGGGCGTGAGCTCGTTGGTGGCGCCCACCAGCCGACCGTACCAAGCCACGGCCGCCTTGACCGGACCTTGTGCCGCATACAACCAGGCGATGCGCCCGCCCCAGCAGAAGCCGGTGATCGCCACTTTGGCCAAATCGCCGCCATTGGCCCCGGCCCATTGGACGGCGCCGTCCAGATCCGCCATGACCTGCGCATCGGGCACCTTGGAGACCACGTCGGTCATCAGTTTGGCCATTTCGGCGTATTGGGCCGGATCGCCCTGGCGCGCGTACAGCTCGGGCGCAATCGCCAGGTAACCGGCTTGGGCAAAACGGCGGCAGGTGTCGGCAATGTACTCATGCACCCCGAAGATTTCATGCACCACCAGCACCACCGGCAAATTGGTCATACCGGCCGGCGCGGCAAAGTAGGCCGGCACTTTGAAGCCATTCACTTCATACGTGATCTCGCCGGTTTTAAGGCCGGCTGCGGTGGTTTTGATCGCGGTCTGCGCCATGATGGGCGCGGCCGCGGCCGCATAACCGACCCCCAGCGCCACTTTCAGCGCGGTGCGGCGCGTGGCGCCCTGCTCGGTGCTCTGGCCCGGTAACAGGGCGTCAAATTCGGTCTTGAGGTCTTTACGCAGCATGAAGCATCTCCTGAGGGTTGAAAATTGAATTTATCTGAATCCAGGCCAAGCGGCAAGTTCGGCTCAATGCGCTTTGTCCCAGTTGGGCCCCACGCCCACTTCGGCCAGCAAAGGCACCTTGAGGTGCGCCACCCCGGCCATCAGGCGCGGAATCTCGTGTTTGAGCCACTCGACCTCGGATTCTGGCACTTCAAACACCAGTTCATCATGCACCTGCATGATCATTTTGGTACCGCGTTTTTCCTCGTCCAGCACCTGCTGCACCTTCACCATGCTGAGCTTGATCAAGTCCGCGGCGGTGCCCTGCATCGGCGCGTTGATGGCGGCCCGTTCCGCGCCGCTGCGACGCGGGCCGTTGGGGGAATTGATCTCGGGCAGATAGAGGCGGCGGCCGAACACGGTTTCCACATAACCCTTGGCCTTGGCCGTCTGGCGCGTGTGGTCCATGTAGAGCTTGACACCCGGGTAACGGTCAAAGTAGCGCTCGATGTAGTTCTTGGCGGCGGTGTTGTCGATGCTCAAGGCACGCGCCAGACCGTAGGCGCTCATGCCGTAAATCAAGCCAAAGTTGATGACCTTGGCATAACGCCGCTGCTCGTTGGTGACTTGGGCCGTACTGACGCCAAAGATCTCGGCCGCCGTTGCGCGGTGCACGTCCATGCCGTCATGAAAGGCCAGCAACAACGCGGCATCGCCACTGATGTGCGCCATGATGCGCAGCTCAATCTGGCTGTAATCGGCGCTGGCAATCACGCAGCCCGGCGGCGCCACAAAAGCCTCGCGCACGCGCCGGCCCTCGGCGGTGCGAATCGGGATGTTTTGCAGGTTGGGTTCGTTGCTGGAGAGGCGCCCAGTCACGGCCACCGCCTGCGCGTAATGCGTGTGCACGCGGCCGGTGCGCGGATGCGCCAGCTGGGCCAGCTTGTCGGTGTAGGTGCCCTTGAGCTTGGACAGGCCCCGGTGCTCCAGAATCTTGGCCGGCAGCGGATAGTCTTCGGCCAATTTTTCCAGCACCTCTTCGTCAGTGCTGGGGGCGCCGGTGGCGGTTTTCTTGACCACCGGCAGGCCGAGCTTGGTGAAGAAAATCTCGCCAATCTGCTTCGGACTGCTCAAATTGAACAGCTGCCCGGCCAGCGCATGCGCTTCTGTCTCCAGCTGCAGGATACGGGCGCCAAGCTCCAGGCTTTGCTTCGCCAAGGTGGGCGCATCAATCAGCACACCGTTGCGCTCGATGCGGTAGAGCGCCTCGCTGCTGGCGATTTCCAGCTCGTAGATGCCGAGCAGACTGGGCAGATGTTGAACGCCGGCCAGACTGGAATTCAGCCCTTCGCCCGCCTGCGCCGAATGGGCCGACGCCTGTGGCGCTGGTGGAAAACTGGCCTGCAGTTGCGGCCACAAGGCCCGGTGCACGTCCAGCGTCATGTCCGAATCTTCACAAGAATACTCAGCGGCCTTGGCAATATCGACCTGGTCAAAGCAGATCTGATGCGCACCCTTGCCGCACAAGTCCTCAAAACTGATGCCACTGCGCCCCAGATGGCGCTCCGCCAGGCTGGCCAAGCCGTGCGGCCGGTGCACTTCAAGCACATAGCTCTGCAGCATGGTGTCGTGGGCGTAGCCTTGCACCTCAATGCCGTGGTTGGCAAACACATGGCGGTCATATTTGATGTGCTGGCCCAGCTTCTTGTGTGCCGGATTTTCCAGCCAGGGTTTGAGCTTGGCCAGCACCTCGTCGCGCGGCAATTGCGCCGGCGCCTCGGGGTAGGTGTGCGCCAGCGGGATGTAGGCCGCCTCACCCGGCGTCACGCTAAAAGACAGGCCCACGATCTCGGCCCGCATCTCGTCCAGCGACGTGGTTTCGGTGTCCACCGCCACCAGCTCGGCAGCTTGTAGCGTGGCCAGCCAGCGGTCAAACGCCTCCCAACTCAGGATGGTGTCGTAGGCCAGCGTGGTGACGCGGGAGTTGGCGGCAGCATCGCCGAACAGGTCAGGCTCATCGAACAGACCGGGTTCGGCTTTGTTTTGCTTGGCGGCACTGGCGGCGGCTGCAGTGCGCGGCGCGGTGCCCGCCTTGTCAGCCTGGGCGGCAGAAGCCGCTTCCATCGCCAGGGCCAAGCCCTTGAACCCGTATTTATTATAAAAAATAGCCAGAGCCGCCGTATCCATTTCGCCAGTAGCTATTGAATCAATAGCGGGCAGCTCAGGCACCCAGCCATTCAAATCGCAGTTGGTCTTGATGGTGAGCAGTTGTCGGCCCATCGGCAGCCAGTCCAGCGTCTTTTTCAGGTTCTCGCCGACAACGCCCTTGATGGCATCGGCGTTGGCCACCACGCCTTCCAGCGAGCCATATTGCTGCAGCCATTTGGCGGCGGTCTTGGGGCCGACCTTGGGCACCCCCGGCACGTTGTCGATGACGTCGCCCACCAGGGTTTGAAAGTCCACCATCAGGTGCGGCGGCACGCCAAACTCAGCCTCCACCCCGGCCAGATCGCGGCGTTTGCCGTTCATGGTGTCGATGATGGTGATGTGCTCATTCACCAATTGCGCCAGATCCTTATCCCCGCTGCTCACAATCACTTCAATGCCCTGTTGAGCGGCGATGACAGCCAAGGTGCCAATCACGTCATCCGCCTCGACACCCGGCACGTCCAGCACCTTCCAGCCCATCAGCCGCACCACTTCATGAATCGGCTCAATCTGGGCGCGCAAGTCGTCCGGCATGGGCGACCGGTGCGCCTTGTACTCGGGGTAGAGGTCATCCCGGAACGTCGGGCCTTTGGCATCAAACACGCAGGCGGCAAAATCGGCCGGCACTTCTTTGCGCAGACTTTGCAGCATGTTGACCATGCCGCGAATGGCCCCGGTGGGGGGGCTGGTCGGGTCGCCCGGTTCCACCCGCAAATCAGGCATGGCGTGGAACGCTCGGTACAGGTAGCTGGAGCCATCCACCAGCAGCAAGGTTTTTTTCATTGTTTTGGACTCATTCATACGCTCATTTTGCCTGTGCCAGGCGCGGCGCCGGTGGTTCTACATACAATCACAGCATGCGATCTGCCCTATTTCTTACCCTCTCCCTGTCTTGCGTCAGCATTTGCTGGGCACAGTCTTCCGCGCCAGCGCAAGCCGCGTCAAGCCAGCAAAAATCGCCGGCGTCCACGTCAACCGGTGCCATCGAAAAGCGAACCGAGCGCATTCACGTTGAGGACGCTGACACCAGCATTGACGAACTGCGCATTGGCGGCGAAACCAAGACCATTGACGTCAAACCCAAAGGCGGCATGCCCGCATATAAAGTGCAGCCCACCACCGGTGAGCGCAGTTGGAAAATTCTGGATTTTTGATTCATGGCGGTTTACACAGAAGTCTCGACCAAAGAGGCACGGGCCCTGCTGAAACAACTCAAACTGGGCAATCTCAAGGCCATGAAGGGCTGCTCCGGCGGGATTGAAAACACCAACTACTTCGTGACCACCCAACTCGACGACGAAATCCGCGAGTACGTGCTCACCCTGTTTGAGCGCTTGACGATGGAGCAACTGCCGTTTTACCTGCGCTTGATGAAGCATCTGGCCCAGCGCGGTATCCCGGTGCCCGACCCCACCGCCAACGCCCGCGGTGACTTGGTGTTTGAAGTCAAAGGCAAACCCGCGGCCGTGGTCAACAGGCTGCCCGGCAAAAGTGAGTTGAGCCCCACCCCGGCGCACTGCGCGGCGGTGGGCGCCACACTGGCCCAATTGCACCTGGCGGGCGCTGACTTTGCCATGGCGCAGCCCAATCTGCGGGGTCTGTCCTGGTGGAACGAGACCGTGCCGGTGGTCTTGCCCCATTTGACGGCTGAGCAAACCGCGTTGATCCAGAGTGAACTGGCTTACCAGAACCACATTGCGGCCTCCTCTGCCTACGCGGCCTTGCCACGCGGCCCGATCCATGCCGACCTGTTTCGCGACAACGTGATGTTCGACACCGTGGCCGGCGAACCCCATCTCACCGGCTTCTTTGATTTCTATTTTGCGGGCATCGACAGCTGGCTGTTTGATATTGCGGTCACCCTGAATGACTGGTGCGTCAACCTGGAGGCCGGCACCCACAACCCGGAACGCGCCCAAAGCTTCATGAGCGCCTACAGCGCCGTGCGCCCCCTCACTGCCGCCGAGCGTGAATTGCTGCCAGCCATGCTGCGTGCCGGGGCCTTGCGGTTCTGGATTTCTCGCCTGTGGGATTACCACCTGCCACGCGAGGCCAGCATGCTCGTTGCCCATGATCCGGGCCATTTCGAGCGGGTTTTACGGGAGCGCGCCAGCCACCCCGACTTTTTGAGCGCAACGGCGACCTGACCATGAAGCTGAACATTGTTCCCGCCCGCACCGGCCTGTTATGGGTCAAGCTGGGCATGCAAACATTTTTCAAACAACCCCTGGCTCTCGCCGGTCTGTTTTTCATGTTCATGGCTGTCATGACCCTCGCCAGCCTGGTCCCTTACCTGGGCTTTGCACTGGCCATGATGCTGCTGCCCGCCGCCACTCTGGGGCTGATGTCCGCCACCCAGGAAGCAACCCAAGGTCGATTTCCGATGCCCATCGTCCTGCTGACGGCATTTCGTTCGAACAAACAAAAGACGCGCGCCATGCTGGTGCTGGGCGCGCTGTATGCGCTGGGTTTTTTGACCGCGATGGGCGCCTCCGCCCTGGTCGATGGCGGCGACTTTGCCCGGGTTTATCTGGGCGGCGCGACGCCGACCCGCGAGATGTTGCAGGCGTCCGAGTTTCAGGCCGCCATGTGGGTTTTCATAGGCCTGCATTTGCCCTTGTCGCTGATGTTCTGGCACGCACCGGCACTGGTGCACTGGCATGACTTGCCCCCGATCAAGAGCCTGTTTTTCAGCATCGTGGCCTGCTTGCGCAATTTCTGGGCGTTTGCCATTTTCGGCCTGATGTGGCTGGCGGTGCTGGTGCTGGTGGTCATCGGCGTCACGACGGTGGGCGCCCTGCTGGGCAACCCCGGCCTGGCGGGTGACCTCCTGTTTCCGGTGCTGCTGTTGATGGCGTCCATGTTTTTCACGTCGCTTTTCTTCACCTTTCGCGACAGCTTTGAGCCGCCGCCAGAAGCGGCGCCGTAACCAGGGGCATCGGTACTGGATGACGCGCGTCACGACAGCGTCACAGGCAATGGGTACGCTGACGGCAGTGATTTTCACCGCCCTCCACACGTCGCCCGCACACCATGCCTCTCCCATTTCCATTGCCCCTGGACACCAGCCGCCAGAGTAGCTTTACCACCCCACTGCGTTTGCTGCTGGCCACCACTGCAGCACTCTGGCTGGGCACCACCCAGCCGCAGGCAACCACGCCGGTCGTCTCGCGCCAGGTGACCGAACTGCGTTTTCGCGATTTCTTTCGTACCCCGGTGGGGCCGACGGGGTTGGACATGAGCGACACCCTGCGCCAGTCCGACGGCCAGTCCGTGCGCCTGATCGGTTATATGGTGCAACAGGAAAGCGCCACACCAGGCCGTTTTTTATTGACGCCCCGCCCGCTGCAGATTAATGCACACGCCCCTCAAGTTGCCGCCCTTTTGCCCCCCGCTACGGTGCTGGTCTACCTCGACCCCGCGCAGCAGGACTGGGCCATTCCCCACGTCAGCGGGCTGGTGACGGTGAACGGCAAGCTGAGTATCAGCGCCGATGAACCGCACGCTGACCAAGCGTCTTGGGTACGCCTGCAACTTGGCACCGAAGCAGCGCACAGCATGAGCGCCTTCGACTTGACCGGCTACCTGCACGGCCGGTCAGTTCGCCCCGTTAACCCGCTCTAGCGCAGCTTGATGCCCGAAGGATCGGCCGTCAGGTAGCCGACTGCGGCACCAAAACGATCCTTGTAGTTGGCGCGCACCAAGGGGTCCAGCGTGGCTTTGACCTTGTCATGCAAACCTTTCTCCCAATCACCAGGGTGCTGGAAGTTGCTCATGATGTAGGTCCAGCCATTGATGTCGTCCACCGACTGCAAGCCCGTGGATTCGGCGCCGGCCGGGCACGACATGAGCCGTGACAACTGCTTGGTATCGACGTTGTAGGCCCACAAGAAGTTGTTGACGTGGCGGCCACTGTCTTCCCCGATGAACAGGGTGCGCATTTTTTCCGAGAACTTGATGTTATCGGGGTTGGCTATTTTGTCGGCATGCGACGTGTTGCCCAGGGCGTCCGGCGTGGCGAGGTCTTCGCCAACCAGTGCCGCCGATGCCGCCATGTCCACCGGTACCCACTCGCTGTCAATGGCTGTGCCGGCCAGGTCTTTTTGCGCGCCCTTGAGGTTGAGCGCATAGACCGCACCCGACTTCGGCCCCTGCACTTTAATGTCGGAGCTGCCGTCCACCATCGACGCCTGGATGTAGCTCATGGCGGAGTAGGCAATTTTGTCCTTGATGTTGACGGTTGTTCCTTCCATCTTGGTGAAGCCCATGCTGGCACCCTTGAGCGCGGCATAACGGTGGGTTTCCAGGAAAGCGGCGGCTTTTTCCTGGCCCGGCATGAGCTTGACCCAGTTGTCCTTGCCCGAATAACGGATTTTGGTGTAGCTCGCATCCATCGGGTCGACCGTCTTCACGGCCATGATGTCAGCCGGCTTCAGCGTGTTCGCCAAGGCTTCGATCTCATTGCTGGTGGCGTGACCGAGCTTGATCCAGGACAGCGTGGCGCTGCCCGGGCCGATGCCAGAAGTCTGCGTCCATTTCGCCACAAACAGCGATCCCGCCGACAGATGGGCGGCCTTGTCCGCGATGAACATGAACAGGCCGCCATTGACGAAATCATCCCCCATCAGCACCGTGCGCTTGTCCGGCATGACCTCCACGAGTTCATGCGAAATGCGGCCCATGCAAAAATGTTTGGTGATCGAACCGGTGCCATCCGGATTAACCGTGACTTCGGGCAGATGACCGTAGTGATAAGGGTTGGCAATGGTTTCATCGCCAAAAAGATTCTTGCTGAAGGCCTTGAACCGTTTGTCCTGTGCGGCAAAAGGCGCATCAGGCTCGTATTCTTCGCTGGAGAGGTGCGTATTCCAGGGCGACAGGCTGGCGCCACAGGTAATCCACAGGCCATTGACCGCGGAAGTATCCACATTGTGGTACTTGACCAGACTGAGTTTGCCGGTGGCGGGGTCCTGGTCCAGCGTGAGCACCGCGATGGGCGAAGGCAAAGTGCCGTAGGCCTCTGCGTTGTTCTGGTCGCGGGTGAGATATTCAAACTGCACCACCGCAAAGATCGCCTTGCCCTTGATGCCGGCAACTTTGGGGTGCGGCAACTGCAAGAGCGAAGTGCCGTCTGGACAATCCGAGAAAAACTGGCGCTCTTTGCCTGCAACCGACCGGTCCATGATCGGTTTGTTCAAAATATCAAAGTAGCCACCGCTCAGAACCGTGCCTCCGTTGCCATCAGCGACCTTGTCACCGGTGATGAAAAAGGGTTGGTAGGCAAGTTGGTAGCTGTGGCTGCTGCCATCACGCAGCGTGACCTGCAGGCTGGACGCCACCGTGGTGGTCGCCATCGCGGCGGGGTTGAGCAGCGAAGGCGCAGCCATCGAGGTAAAACTACTGGACAAATAGGAACCAGCCGTCGGCATCGTTGCGCGGCTGGTGGTAGCGCACGCCGATAGAAGCGAACTGCTGGCCATCACCCCCAATGGCAGCATGGGAGCAGCGGCGAGAAATTTGAGCGCTTGGCGACGTGAGGGCTGCGGCAAATGGGACATGGTCATTATTTCCATAAGTTGATGAAGGCGACAGAACCTTTAAAGACGAAGCGCCGGGCCGGGTGCCCGAACTTATCAAAGGACTGGGCGTTGGAGAGAAAGCAGCAACCATCGTAAAAACATTAGATGACAGTTTCGTGAAACACAAGGGCACCCTCCGGAGCGTGATGGATGCACTTGCAAACCGTCAATGATGCTTAGGCTTAATAAGTCAACACCAATACAATCATTTACACGGCTTACATAAGGGGTCGTATTAACACCCTCAACAGGAGCCTCGCCACCATGAAATTCAGCACCCGTTTGTTTCTGTGCTGCACCATTCCCGCTGTGATGTTCATAGCCGGCCTGAGCAGCAGCATCTGGGGTCTGATCCGCACCCAAAACCAGTTTGACAACTACATCCGGACCGAACAGACCATCCGGAATGGCTTGTCCGAGATGTACGCCCAAGGTTTACAAATGGGCCAGGCACTGCGCAACATGGTGCTAGACCCGGCCAACCCCAAGGCGCGCGAAAACCTTAGCGCAGCCCTGTCGGCCTACGACAAGGTTTACAAAGAAACGGCTGCAACAGCTCAAGGCACAGTTTTCGAGTCCCGCATCACCGCCTTGCCCGCCTTGCGCACCGCGCAGGGTCAGGCCCAAGACAAGGTGATCGCTGCGCTGGCCATTGATGCACAAGAAGCCATCAAAATGCTCAACACGGCAGAAACACCCGCCTGGCGGCAACTCAAGGCTGAATTGCTCAAGCAAATCGCCGAGGCCAGCCAACTCGCCGAACAGACCCACCAGGAGGTTCAGGCGAACGCCAACCGCGCCAGGCTGATCGCCATCCTCCTGAGTTGCCTGGCAACCGGGGTCGCGGTGGCGTTGGCAATTGTGGTGCAGCGCTCGCTGCAGCGCGAACTCGGCGGCGAGCCGGCCAGCGCACGCGATGCAATGGCACAAGTGGCCCAGGGCAACCTGTCGGAGCATCTGCCTATCATGGCAGACGACCCGAGCCTGATGGCCGCGCTAGGCGAAATGCAGCAGTCCTTGCGGGAGGTGGTGGGTGAGATTCGCAGTTCGGTCGAGTCAATCACGACCGCCTCTTCCGAGATTGCTGCCGGCAACCACGACTTGTCGGCCCGCACCGAGCAAACCGCCTCCAACCTGCAAGAAACGGCCGCCTCCATGGAGGAGCTGACGGGCACGGTCAACCAGTCCGCCGACTCGGCCCGGCAGGCCAAGCAACTGGCATCATCGGCAGCGGCCGTGGCGTCACGCGGTGGCGAAGTGGTGTCGCAGGTGGTTATCACCATGGAGAGCATCAACGCCTCCTCCAAAAAGATTGCCGACATCATTGGCGTCATTGACGGCATCGCCTTTCAGACCAATATTCTGGCGCTGAACGCCGCGGTGGAAGCGGCTCGTGCTGGCGAACAAGGCCGCGGTTTTGCCGTGGTCGCCAGTGAAGTGCGCAGCCTGGCCGGCCGCTCTTCAGACGCGGCCCGGGAAATCAGGAGCCTGATTGCCGATTCGGTGGAAAAGGTTGAAGCCGGCTCCCGACTGGTGGACGATGCGGGGCAAACCATGACCGAGATCGTCAGCTCGGTGCAGCGGGTGTCCGACATCGTCGGGGAAATCAGTGCCGCGACCAATGAACAGTCCAGCGGCATTTCGCAAATCAACAGTGCCATCAGCAACCTGGACCAGATGACGCAGCAGAACTCGGCGCTGGTGGAACAATCTACCGCAGCGGCCGAGAGCCTGAGAGATCAGGCCAGCCGCCTGGCCCAAGTGTGCGGCAGATTCAATCTGGGACGAACCTGAAGCAGCGCAGCACGCGCCTCAAGGCAACGGCGTCAGCTTGGCCACACTCAGCGCCAGCCACTTGACGCCATGGCGCGGGAAGTTGATTTGCGCCCGCGCATCGTCGCCCATGCCTTCGAGGGTAACCACCGTGCCTTCACCGAACTTGGCGTGAAACACCTTCATGCCCGCACGCAGGCCGTGCGATGGCGCCGCTTTCTGCGCCGGCACCGGGGCGGCTGCGGTCAATTTCGAATAATCAGTGCCAAATGAGCCTCTAGCCCCCGTGTAATCTGCGTAACCAGCTCCTGATCTCGTAGCAAAGCCAGAACCGAAGCCCTGGTTTTTCGGGGTGATCCACTTCAACGCGGACTCGGGTAACTCGTCAAAAAACCGGCTTTTCAGGTTGTAACGCGTCTGACCGTGCAACATGCGGGTTTGCGAATGGCTCAGGTAGAGCCGCTTGCGGGCGCGGGTGATCGCCACGTACAACAGACGCCGTTCTTCTTCCAGACCGTCACGGTCGCTCATCGAGTTCTCGTGCGGGAACAAGCCCTCCTCCATGCCGGTGATAAAGACACAGTCAAATTCCAGGCCCTTGCTGGAATGCACCGTCATCAGCTGGATGGCGTCCTGCCCGGCCTGCGCCTGGTTGTCACCCGCCTCCAGCGCCGCGTGCGACAGAAAGGCGGCCAGCGGCGACAGGGTTTCTCCGGTGTCGGCATCGGGCGCCAGCTCTTCCAGCAAGACCTGATTGAGGTCCAAGCCCTGCGAGGCCGGCGACTGCGTCAGGGCACGGCCCTGTTCATCCACCGGCCGCGCCGCGGCATCGCGCCCGAAGTTCTCCAGCGAGACAAAACTTGCCGCGGCATTGACCAGTTCTTCCAGATTCTCGACCCGATCCGCGCCTTCCCGATCGGCCTTGTAATGCGCGATCAAACCGCTGTAGGCCAGCACCCGCTCGACGATTTCACTCAGCTTCATGCCTTGGGTCTGCTCGCGCAACACGTCAATGCCGGCCAGAAAGGCGCCGATGTTGGTACCCGCTTTGCCGCCCAGGCCGCTCACCGCGTCACTCAGCGCACAACCGGCCGCACGCGCCACGTCTTGCAACTGCTCCAAGCTGCGCAGACCGATACCGCGCGGCGGGAAATTCACGGCCCGCAGGAAACTGGTGTCGTCGCGCGGATTCTCCAGCAGCCGCAAGTAGGCCAGCGCATTCTTGATTTCGGCCCGCTCAAAAAAGCGCAATCCGCCATACACCTTGTACGGCAGGCCGGCGTTGAACAAAGCAGTCTCGATGACACGGCTTTGCGCATTGCTGCGGTACAACACGGCAATCTCTTTGCGCGGCACGTCCTCCCGCACCAGCTGGTGCATTTCGTCCACCATCCACTGCGCCTCGGCAAAGTCACTCGTCGCTTCAAACACCCGTACCGGCTCGCCCGGGCCTTGCGCCGTGCGCAGGTTTTTGCCCAGCCGCTTGGTGTTGTGGCCGATCAGCTCATTGGCCGAGTCCAGAATATTGCTGCCGCTGCGGTAGTTTTCCTCCAGCTTGATCTGGTGGCGCACCTTGAACTCGCGCACAAAGTCGGTCATGTTGCCGACGCGCGCGCCGCGAAAGGCGTAGATGCTCTGGTCATCGTCGCCCACCGCCAGCACACAGCCACTCGGGTTGAAGCTGGACTCGTCATCGACCGAGCCGTGCGCACCGGTGCCGGCCAGCATCTTGATCCACGCATATTGCAGCTTGTTGGTGTCCTGAAACTCGTCGATCAGGATGTGGCGAAAACGGCGCTGGTAGTGCTCACGAATCGGGTCGTTGTCGCGCAGCACCTCAAAACTGCGCAGCATCAGCTCGCCAAAATCGACCACACCCTCGCGCTGGCACTGGTCTTCGTACAGCTGGTAAATTTCGACTTTTTTGCGGGTTTCTTCATCGCGCGCTTCCACCATGTTGGCGCGCAGACCGTCTTCCTTGCAGCCGCCGATAAACTGCTGCATTTTTTTCGCCGGATAGCGCTCGTCGTCCACGTTGAACTGTTTGTACAGCCGCTTGATGCTGGAGAGCTGATCCTGCGTGTCCAGAATCTGAAAGCTTTGTGGCAGATTGGCGATCTTGAAGTGAGCGCGCAAAAATCGATTGCACAGGCCGTGGAAAGTACCAATCCACATGCCGTGCACATTCACCGGCAACATGCTGGTCAGGCGCGTCATCAGTTCCTTGGCGGCCTTGTTGGTAAAGGTCACCGCCAGCACGCCGCCGGGCGACACTTGGCCGGTCTGCAGCAACCAGGCAATGCGGGTGGTCAGCACCCGGGTTTTGCCTGAACCGGCCCCCGCCAGGATCAGCGCATGCTCGGCGGGTAAGGTCACCGCCGCACGTTGTTCCGGGTTGAGATTGTGAAGGAGCGGGGAATCCGGGGCGCCCGGTTGTGTAATTGCTGAGAACATCCAAGCATTGTAGAAAGCCCTGAATCCACGGTCTTGGGGAATAACTCCGTAGAATCAATTACCGGGCCCAAGCAATTGCGGCCCGGTTTTTTGTTTCTGCCCTGCCCCGCAGCGAGCGTCAACAAAGCCCGGGCTCAGTCCAAGCGCTCTCATCCCATCAGTTGTGACAGAGCTTGCGTAGCTACGCAAAAGCTGCGGTCTGTCCCGTACAGTCACAGAACAGGAGTCCGGACCATGGAAATTTTTGATTACGACAACATTCTTCTGCTGCCACGCAAATGCCGCGTCGACAGCCGCTCTGAGTGCGATGCAAGTGTCGAACTAGGTGATCGGCGTTTTCGCCTTCCAGTGGTACCCGCCAATATGAAGACGGTGGTCAGTGAGTCAATCTGTGTCTGGCTGGCGCAAAACGGCTACTTCTACGTGATGCACCGCTTTGATCTGGACAACGTGCAATTCGTCAAAGACATGAAGGCCAAGGGCTTGTATGCATCAATCTCACTGGGCGTCAAGCAGCCGGACTATGACACGGTTGACCAGCTGCTGGCACTCGGGCTGACCCCGGAATACGTCACGATCGACATCGCCCATGGTCACGCCGACAGCGTGAAAAACATGATTGGCTATCTGAAAGAAAAAATGCCTTCCGCCTTCGTCATTGCCGGCAATGTGGCCACGCCGGAAGCGGTGATTGATCTGGAAAATTGGGGCGCTGACGCCACCAAATTGGGCATTGGTCCGGGCAAGGTCTGCATCACCAAACTCAAAACCGGCTTTGGCACCGGCGGCTGGCAACTGAGCGCGGTCAAATGGTGTGCCCGCGTGGCAACCAAGCCCATCATTGCCGATGGCGGTATCCGCGAACATGGCGACATTGCCAAGTCCATCCGCTTTGGCGCCACGATGGTGATGATTGGCTCCCTGCTCGCCGGTCACGAAGAAAGCCCTGGCCAGACCGTGGAGGTGGACGGCAAGCTGTACAAGGAATACTACGGCTCCGCCAGCGACTTCAATAAAGGCGAATACAAGCACGTTGAGGGCAAGCGCATTCTGGAGCCAATCAAAGGCAAATTGGCCGAAACCCTGATCGAAATGGAACAAGATGTGCAAAGCTCCATCAGTTATTCGGGCGGCAAAAAACTGATGGACATCCGCAAGGTGAATTACGTGACGCTGGGTGGCGACAACGCGGGTGAGCACCTGCTGATGTAAATCAGGAGGAGGCCTCAGCGCACGTCCGTTAGCGCTTCACCGCGTTATTGCCCGATTTAATGGACTGACCAAACGGCCGCTTGGCAAGACAACTGAAAGGCTTGCGCGGCAGCTTCGCCACTGAAAAGGAATCGCATCGACGCTCTTGTTGCTCATAGATTCGAATGCGCTATTGCAAGGCAGCGACATCATTTGACCGCCCTTCATCACGCGGGCAGGATCGCAGAACCAGCCCTAGGAAACGACTTTCAGCGAAAAAAGAACTGATATAATTTTAGGCTGCCTGAACCGTATTTGGTTTCAATCTGAAAGCGACCGCTATTAATTCATAGCCTCCATTTCAGTTCAACCAGCTATGTCGCGGCACAGTTTTATAAGTGGGTTCTTAGCTCAGTTGGTAGAGCAGCGGACTCTTAATCCGTAGGTCGACAGTTCGAATCTGTCAGGACCCACCACTTATCGCCTTATAGGCAAAAGCCTCACTGCTACTTAAACGATAGCGAGAGGCTTTTTAATTTGTAGCTTTGGTTTGCCTTGTAGGCAACCTGCCTGAATAGATGCCTTAAATCAGCATTTGGGATGTTAGCTCAGTTGGTAGAGCAGCGGACTTTTAATCCGTTTGTCGTGGGTTCGACCCCCGCACATCCCACCAATACCAACAAGGGTTTGCCGCTACGAAAGTAGTAGCAAACCCTTGCTAGTTTCGGCTTATGTAGCGACCAGCACCAGACAATAAAAAACCCAGCGGCTAAAAGCCGGGTCTGGTCGTTTGCTGATTTGAATGCGTTTGAATAGGGAAAATTTCTGGGCGCGCGACACTGTGTGTTCAGGGAAAAGGTACGTCACCCAGCTTTTACTCCGCCCTTACCGGTGGCCTCCCTTATTCATATCTCAGCCGCACTGTCCGGTTCAGCCCGAGCGCAACATTCTGGCGCCTAGAATCCCCAAATAGTATGAAGGGAGCTAGCGCATGCAGCCATCAACAACAACCAGAAAACATGAATCATCTGTCGGCTCTGGCCTATGGAAACGGTGGCGTGGCTATTTGGCACGATGGTTACTATTCGGCGGAATCGTTGGCATGTTTCAACCGATAGAGGACGACCTCGATAATTTTGGACTGCAAAAACTTTACCAGGCGCTGTTTGGGTTATTTTTTGGTGCGGTTTGCGCTGTTGTATTTACGCTTGCTGAAAACACGCTAAATGTGCAGCGGGCCAAGTGGAAATCCTGGCTAATCGTAATTTCGACTTGGCTAGCGGTCAAACTTGTCTTTCTCGGCGCTATGGCTGCTGCGGGCGAATCGAGGCCATGACAGGCCATGAGTTGATCTGACCCGAGAACCAAAAAATTGCGCACGAGGAACCGGCCCATCTTTGGCAATTTCGCCATGCGGCGCACTACCCACGCTCTTCAGACACGAAGTTTTATGAAACCCAAATTACTTGGTTTTCTTGGCGGCGTTTTTTACAGATTTTTTGGCTTGTTCACGCTCAATATCAAATAACTCGCGAATGCGGTCTGCTATCGCATCGTAAGTTACGGCATTTTCTTCGTCTGCATGAGCCGCACGGAGAAATGCATTGAAGTGCCGGTCATTGACCCAGAATGTTCCTTCCGCGGAGTAGTCATCGAGCGCATCAGCAAAATTTTGCACATCTTTTTCGGTCGCAAAGAAGTCCTGGAAAAAGGTTGCAGGTGTACCCAGTCCCGCTTCTACAGCGGCGGTCATGCTATCAAGCATCTGGTTAATCAAACTCTCATCAAAATCATTAGTGAGGTTCTTGAACGGCGTCAATTTACCGGTCCGTGGGTCGTAACCGCCACGTTCTTCAAGCCTGTCCAGGAGTTCAGGCAACTCCCCTGAAGGGGTATTGCTGTCAATACCGTCATAAGAGATTGGCGTAATTTGTGGCTTGTATGCAGCGACCATGGATTCCTTGATGAGTTATTAGTCCTGGGTCATATCAAGACCCCGGTGAGTCACCCTGACGGTCAGGGAGGCTCCAATATAACAACGGCAAGTGACGCCGTTTGAATCCCTCAACGCGATTCATCCACTTAACGAGTGGCACGACGGCGTCCGTGCAACAATGCGCGACATGACAGAACGTCAGCAAAGCTTGGGCGAAGAAATCGCCAATAGCGTGAGTCACGGTGTCGCGCTTCTTGCGGCCATCTGTGCCGTGCCGTTTTTAGTCGCTTCGGCAAGTCACATCAACGCCTATAGCTTTATCGGCCACATCATTTTTGCAGCAACGTTGGTATTGCTGTATTTGACCTCGACGCTTTACCATGCACTGCCAGTCGGCCGGGCAAAACGTATTTTCCTGAAGCTCGATTACGGCGCAATCTATCTATTTATTGCCGGCAGCTACACCCCATTTGCGCTGGGCGCACTGGGTGTCAGTGCATGGGGCAAGACACTTTTTGCTCTGATTTGGTTACTTGCGGCCGTGGGTGTCACGCTCAAAGCTTTTGATCGTCTGACTCATCCCTGGCTCTCGACGGGCCTGTACCTTGCCATGGGTTGGATCGTACTCATTGCGGCCGTGCCGCTCGTCGAGCGCGTGCCGTTGCCCGTCGTCCTGCTGCTGGTTGCCGGCGGACTTGCGTACACCATTGGTGTCGTTTTTTTCGTGCTCGACGCCCGGATTCGCTACTCGCATGCGGTGTGGCATGCCTTTGTTGCGGCAGGCAGCGGCTGTCACTTCTTTGCAGTACTGGGGTACGCGTCGTAAAACTCCGATACGGACAGTCGCACGACAAAGAGGCCCTGAAGTTGAGTTGCACCCAATTGCCAAAGACACGCGAATCAGAAACTCGTCGCAAACATCAACACCACAGCAACCGCCATGACCACAGTGGCGGCCCAGCCGAAGAAACGATGACGCGGGCTAATGGTGTATTGCCCCATCAAGCGCTCCGACTGTCCAATCCACATCAACGCGGCCATGATTGGCACCGAAATAACCCCGTTGACAATGGCGCTCCAAACCAGTGCCTTGATGGGATCAACTTCCAGGAAGCCCATGACCGTACCAATACCAGTGGCGGCAATGATGATGAGATAGAAACCTTTCGCTTCGTGGAACTCATGGGAAAGGCTGGCCTTCCATCCGTAAAGTTCGCTCACGGCATAGGCCGCAGAACCAGCCAGCACCGGGACGGCAAGAAGACCCGTTCCAATGATTCCTAGCGCAAAAACCGCAAACGCAAATTCGCCTGCGACCGGCCGGAGGGCTTCCGCCGCTTGGGATGAGGTTTGAATGTCAGTGATGCCCTGCATATTCAGGGTCACCGCAGTGGCCAGGACGATGCACAGGGCGATAACGTTAGAGAACGTCATCCCGACATACGTGTCCTGCTTGATGCGAGTCAGATGCTCAGCGGCATACTCTTGGTGCAGTCGCAGCGCTTGCGACTCCGGTCGGCGATTGTTATCTTCCACCTCTTGCGCAGCTTGCCAGAAGAACAAGTAGGGGCTGATCGTGGTCCCCAGCACGGCAACCACCATCGCGGAGTATTCCTTGAGTGAGACCCCTTTCGGAAAAAACGACCAGGGATGCAACGATTCGGAGATGGCCTGGCGCCATGGAACGTTCACAGTCAGAATCACGGCCACATAGGCAAACAAGGCCAAAGTGAGCCACTTCAGAATACGAACAGTACTTTCATAAGAAAAGAATACCTGCGTCGCAATGCACAAGGCCCCAAACCCAACCACATACAGGGCCAAGGGCCCCCCGACCAGCAGTCGCACCGCTTCGGCCATGGCACCAATATCTGCAGCGATATTGATGGTATTGGCAACCACCAACAGGCCCACCAACGTTGTGGTCAACCACCGTGGAAACATCTTGTTGATATTTGCCGCAAGGCCCTCTCCAGTCACCCAACCAATACGTGCAGACAGCATCTGGATGCCAATCATGAGGGGAGTCGTGATTAGCAGCGTCCAAACCAGGCCAAACCGAAACTGGGAACCCGCCTGCGAGTATGTGGCAATGCCGCTTGGGTCATCGTCTGCCGCCCCGGTGATAAGACCCGGCCCCAGTCGACGAACAAAATTTTGGGCTGTTTTATTATTTACCATTGCTACTTCACTCTGCCTCGCGCAAATGGATGCGACGATTGCCGCGCTCATCCGAGCGTCAATTCGAATAACCCGGAGTGAAATTGCAGCAAGGGCAGGAGCCCCCGACTTGCGTTTCGCTTGCCAGGCACGATGCGTGTTTGCCTCCGTGCCGAGTCTGACAAGCGTTTAGGACTTAGGTGTCTGTGCGCGCATCAAAGTAGCAGGAGGCCAAGAACTGTCTGAGTCCATCAAGTTGGCCGGTTGTTGATCTGGAGGCGATTATAGGTAGCACTTGGGCGCTATGGGCGCCACATTTTTCCCTGCGGGCCTCGCTTGGGTTCAATGGCGTTCCCGCCCCGACGGACGGGTGCCGGAACCTAATTCCTTGGCATCATTTGCCGGGTTCTATCGTGACGCTTTCGCGTAAAAGTCCGCCACTGGCGGCACTGCCTTCCACGCTACCCTGACCGCGCATGCGCGCTTCGCAATCGATACGATCCTCCCCCTTGTGGGTCTCGCAGCGTTTCAACGCATTCTGCTGATACTGGCCAGGGGCATCGCTCAGGCCGCCGCGCCTGGCTTCGGCCAAGGCGTTTTTAGCTTCCAGACGGCAGGTAGCCAGATCTTGGTTTGAATTTCCTTTGTTGCAAGCCGCCATGTCCTGCCGGTAGCGTGCCTGCGCGTCGGCCAGAACACCTGTGTTCGCGGCCAAAACTGTGCTGACCCCGAGCACAGCGCCAGCAAAAGCAAGGGTGAGGTTGCGAACCAAGACAGGGATAGTGATCATGTTGAACTCCTTTGTGTGACTGATTAACCCATGCGCCGACTCGCAATGAACAACTGTGTTTTCATTCAGAACTGGCGAATAAAACCGAGGCCGAGAAAGCGAGCGCAGTGAGCCGTAAGCTTAGGAAAAACTCAGCCACATGTAAACACAATTAAAGTCAAATCAATTCGCATGAACCTTATTGAATTAATTGGCACTCTCTCAATTAATTCAAGCATTTACATGCTTCAGCAGAATTTGACGACAGAAGTCAGGACTCAGACCTGCACGAGTCAACTGAACAACGTAGCGAACCCACTTAATGTCGTCTCGCAGAAGCAAAAAAGCCCGCAAGTCTTGCAACTTGCGGGCTTTTTATACAGTCAGTTCAATTAGCGATCTGTCTTGGCTGGCCACTTTTTCGCGTCACGCGGCACGAAAACCTTGCCACCGTTGCCGGGCTTGGCAAATGAAGGCTTGCCAAATGCGGGCTTGCGGGCACCGAAGTCTCCACGAGGCGCACCAAAGTCGCCACGTGGTGCACCGAAATCACCGCGCGGAGCGCCTCCGTCACGGGCACCGAAATCACCACGGGGTGCGGGTGCTTCATTGCGGGCACCAGCAAAACGGTCGTTAAAACCGCCCTTGCGTTCGTAGCTGCGACCTTCAGGTTGTCCACCGAATCCGCCGCCGCCATTGTTTTGATAACCACCACCGCCCGCGTCACGAGGAGCGCCAGTGTTGCGGTCATTGAAGCCGCCACGGCTGGCACCGAAACCGCCGGAACGGCCACCGCCACCACCGCCGCCAAAATTGCCACCGCGGGAATGGTTGTCGTTACCACCACGGCCGCCGCCACCACCGAAACTGTTGGGGCGTGAGTCAGGGAACCGCTGTTGTGGCTCCATACCCGGAATGGTCTCACCCTTGAACTGGTGATGGCTGTGGAATTCAATGTCCATGATCTTGCGACGATCGCGGAACTCGGCAAAGGTCACGGCAATACCGTCACGCCCGGCGCGACCGGTACGGCCAATGCGGTGGGTGTAATCCTCGGCCTTCATCGGCAAACCGAAGTTGAACACGTGAGTCACGGTCGGCACGTCGATACCGCGTGCAGCCACGTCGGTCGCCACCAGAATTTGCACCTGACCTTGACGCAACGCCATCAAACGGCGATTACGCAGGCCCTGGCTCAAAGCACCGTGCAATGCCACGGCAGAGAAGCCTTCTTGCTGCAGGTCATTGGCCAAGCCATCGCACTCGATTTGGGTGCTGGCAAAGACAATCGCCTGGTTGATGGTGGTATCGCGCAACCAGTGGTCGAGCAATTTGCGTTTGTGCTGCGCGTTGTCAGCCCAGAACAGTTTCTGGCTGATGTTGGCGTGCTTTTCCTGCGGCGAATCGATTTGCAGTTTTTGCGGATCGCGCATGACGCGTGATGCCAACTGCTGAATGCGCGGTGCAAACGTAGCACTGAACATCATGGTTTGCTTGCGTTGGATGGTCAACTGATTGATGTCAGCGAGGTCATCGGAGAAGCCCAGATCCAGCATACGGTCGGCTTCGTCAACCACCAGGAATTGAACTTGATCCAGCTTGATTTGCATGGAGCGTTGCAGGTCCAGCAGACGACCGGGTGTAGCCACCACGAGGTTGGCATTTTGCAGCTTGGCAATTTGCAACTGGTAAGGCATGCCACCCACGATGTTGGCAACGCGCAGGCCGCGGCAATGTTGAACCAGATCGATGGCGTCGTGGGCAACTTGCTGGGCCAACTCACGTGTCGGGCAAACGATCAGAGCGCCGGGGGCAGCCGGTGCGAAATGACGTGGATTGGTCGGATCTTTACGCTTGGCACGCTTCGGAGGTGCTTCGCCTTTGGCAACGGCATCGGCGACAGATTGCTCGAAATCAGATTTCTCTTTGGCTTCGGCATCCGCCATTTGTGTCAGCAGGGTGTGCAACACGGGCAACAGAAAAGCGGCGGTCTTGCCACTGCCGGTCTGGCTGGAAACCATCAAATCGATAAAACGTGCCGACTCATCAGCTGCCCCATGACCTTGCATGGCAAGAGGAATGGTTTTCAGCTGGACCGTGGTGGGCTGGGTGAAGCCCAGGTCTTTCACAGCCTGGATCAGTTCAGGGGCCAAGCCAAGGGCCAAAAAGCCGTTAGGAGCCTCTTCAACCGCTTCAACGGCTTGCGCAGTCTCGGTTGCCTGGATAACGTTTTCAGTCATCTCGGCAGTGTCATTGGAAAAATTTTCGACAAGCGATGATTCGCCCGTCGCTTGAATAGCGTCAGTCATGTATTTACTCACACGCGAGCGCCGCAGGGACTGCGACTGCTCCGTCAATGGTTAAAAAACATCAACCATCAAACGGAACCTGCTCTGACTCACGAAGAGTTCAATCAGCGCTGGGGGTCCTTTTGTGCAAGGTCGCTAATGCGAATTTGCTTTGGACCCAGTGAATGAAGGGAGATGTACAAATATGCACTACTGGTTGCAGTGCAGCCTCGAATTATCACATGGATTCGGGTTTTTACCTAATCGACCAGTCGAATGAAGTGTTTGCGGTAATGCTCCAGCTCGTCAATAGACTCATGCACATCCGCCAGGGCGGTATGGCGTTGCTGCTTTTTGAACGAGCTGTATACCTCGGGCCGCCAGCGTTTGGACAACTCCTTGAGCGTGCTCACATCCAGGTTGCGGTAATGAAAAAAGGCCTCCAGCTTCGGCATGTACTTCGCTAAAAAGCGTCGGTCCTGCCCGATGCTGTTGCCGCACATGGGGGAGCCTTTCTTGGGCACGTATTGACTCAGGAACTCAATCAACTGCGTCTCTGCCTCCGCCTCCAACAGGATCGAGGCCTTGACCTTGTCAATCAAGCCACTTTTGCCATGGGTGCCTTTGTTCCAGTTGTCCATCTGGTCGAGCTGCTCATTGCTTTGGTGGATCACCAGCACGGGGCCTTCAGTTCGGGATTCGAGCTTGGGCCCGGTCACAACCACCGCGATTTCAATAAGGCGGTCAACCTCCGGATAAAGACCGGTCATCTCACAGTCAAGCCAGACCAGGTTTTGGTCGGATTTAGCAAGCAGTGTGCCTGCTGGGGGGGTGTTCGTAACGTCCATAGCCGGAATTGTCGCTGATGCCCTAAACTCGGGCGCCATGGCTGACACGATTCCCTCTTTTCCCCTTTCATTGGTACTGACCTTCGCTTTTGCGCTGACGCTGCTTGCCGGTCTGGTGCTGAAATTCTGGCTCAGTTCACGGCAGATCCGGTATGTGGCGCAGCACCGCGCCGCAGTACCAGCCGCCTTCGCGCACACCATCACCCTGGCGGCCCACCAGAAAGCGGCCGACTACACCCTCACCAAAGCACGCTTTGGCATGCTGGAGCTGGCGCTGGGGACCGTCGTGCTGGTTGGCTGGACGCTTTTGGGCGGCCTCTCGGCCCTCAACCAGATGCTGCTCGGCTGGCTGGGCGGCGGCATGGGGCAGCAGGTGGCCTTGCTCGCGGCGTTTGTGCTGATCAGCAGCCTGCTTGATTTACCGGTGACGCTGTACCAGACCTTCGTGATTGAGGAGCGCTTCGGTTTCAACAAGATGACGCTCAAGCTCTGGCTGCTCGATTTGCTCAAATCGAGCCTGATCGGCGCCGTCATTGGCCTGCCAATTGCCGCGTTGATCTTGTGGATGATGGGCGCGGCCGGCGGCTGGTGGTGGCTGTGGGCCTGGGGCGTCTGGATGGGTCTGAATTTGCTGCTGCTGATGATTTACCCGACCTTCATTGCGCCGCTATTTAATAAATTTGTGCCTCTGGAAGATGAAACGCTCAAGGCGCGCGTGACGGCGCTGATGAAGCGTTGCGGCTTTGCCGCCAAGGGCTTGTTTGTGATGGATGGCTCCAAACGCAGCGCCCACGCCAATGCCTACTTCACCGGTTTTGGCGCGTCCAAGCGTGTGGTGTTTTATGACACGCTGCTGGCCAAACTGTCCGCAGGCGAAGTGGACGCCGTGCTGGCGCACGAACTGGGCCACTTCAAGCACAAACACATCCTCAAACGCATCGTGTCCATGTTTGCCTTGAGCCTGGTGGGGTTTGCGCTACTGGGCTGGCTGGCCACGCAAGCCTGGTTCTATGCCGGGCTGGGCGTGCAACCCAATCTGAGCGCCCCGAATGACGCACTGGCGCTCTTGCTGTTCATGCTGGGCTTACCGGTGTTCAGCTTCTTCATCGCGCCCCTATTTGCCCATTTTTCGCGCAAACACGAGTTTGAAGCGGATGCTTACGCCGTGCAACATACCAGCGGCCCGGACCTCGCCACCGCGCTGCTCAAGCTGTATGAAGATAACGCCTCCACACTGACACCGGACCCGGTGTACGTGAAGTTCTACTACTCTCACCCTCCCGCGTCCGAGCGTCTGGCACGAATGACGGCCTGAGCACAACGAACCTACCTCGCCATGAACAATATTCTTAAGACAAAAGAGGCTCAAACCCCCGCCAGACGTGCGCTAACAGCTACAGAAGTTGTAGCAAATATGGCAAAACTGGAAGGCTGGACACTGACTGGCGATGGAGTCGCCGTGGCCATTGAAAAGACCTTTGCCTTTGCCAACTATTACGAAACCATGGCGTTCGTGAATGCCGTGGCCTTCGTCGCGCATCGGCAGGATCACCACCCGGATTTATCGGTGCATTTCAAGCGCTGCGTGGTGCACTTCAACACCCATGATGTAGGCGGCATTTCCATGACTGATTTTGAGACGGCGGCGTTGGTTGACGCCCTTCTGGCATGAGCAGCTATAACCAGGCGAATAATTGATGGAACGTGCCACACTCGACCGCGGCCTGATCGTGGCCAACTATGGCCGCCACTTTCTGGTGGAAACGCCGGAGGGCAAGCGCCTGATCTGCCACTCGCGCGGCAAGAAAAGCCAGGGACTGGTGGGCGACCGGGTGCTGTGGCAGGCCTCCCGCGACGAAGGCACCATCGAGAAGATCGAAGAACGGAAAAACGTTTTTTACCGACAGGACGAAATTCGGACCAAATCGTTTGCCGTCAATCTGGACCAGATATTGATTCTGATCGCGGCGGAACCCGAGTTCTCCAGCAGCCAACTCTCGCGCGCCCTGATCGCGGCCGAGGCCGAGCACATCACGCCCATCATCGCGCTCAATAAAAGTGATCTGGTCGAACCGTTCGCGCGCGCCTGGGAGTGGCTGCGGCCTTACCGGCAAATGCATTACGGCGTGCTACCGCTGTCGCTCAAACAATCGGGCGACGTCGATCACGCGGAACTGCTCAAGCTGTTGCACGGCAAAACGACGCTGGTGCTGGGACCGTCGGGCGCCGGCAAGAGCACCTTGATCAACCTGCTGGCACCCGGCGCCCTGGCGCAGACCGGTGAAATTTCGCAGGCCCTCAATTCTGGCAAACACACCACCACCAGCACCACCTGGTACTGGGTGGACGACAGCAAAACCACGGCCTTGATTGATTCACCCGGCTTCCAGGAATTTGGCCTGAACCACATCGACCCGGCCCAGTTGGCGGCTTATATGCCGGACCTCAAACCGCATGTGGCCAACTGCAAGTTCTACAACTGCAGCCACTTGCATGAACCGGGTTGTGGCGTGATGGCTGCGGTCAAACCGGATGGCAGCCCAGATGGAATAAGCGCCAATCGCTATAAAATCTATAGCGATTTGTACGCCGAATTAAGCCAGGCCCGCAAGTACTGAGTCCAGCGCTTGCAGCAACGCGTCGCATTGCGCGGGCGTGCCGATGCTGATGCGCAGGTACTGCTCAATGCGCGGCTGTTTGAAATGCCGCACCAGCACCCCGCGGGCGCGCAGGGCGGCGGCGATTCCGGCCGCATCATGCTGCGGATGCCGCGCAAAAACGAAATTGGCTTGTGATGGCAGCACCTGAAAACCCACGTCTTCCAGCGCCAAGACAAGCCCTTCCCGGCTGCTCATCACCGCCCGACGGGTCTGCTCAAAGTAAGTCTGATCTTCAAATGCGGCCACCCCACCGGCAATCGCCAGTCGATCGAGCGGATAGGAGTTGAAACTGTTTTTGACCCGCTCCAGCGCCGTGATCAGGTGGGCTTGGCCACAGGCAAACCCGACGCGCAAGCCGGCCAGCGAGCGCGACTTGGACAAGGTGTGCACCACCAGCAAATTGGAATACTGCGCAATCAGGGGCATGGCACTCTCGCCGCCAAAATCCACATAAGCCTCGTCCACCAGCACCACGCGTTGCGGATGCAAGCGCAGCAGTTGCTCAACTTGCTGCAGCGGCAAGCCGACCCCGGTGGGCGCATTGGGGTTGGCAATCACCACGCCCGCCACGGCCGCACCGTCCGCCCGGGCATAGGCCGCGACATCAAGGCTCAGGTCCGCCCTCAAGGGAACGGTTTCCACCGGAATGCCGTAGAGTCCGCAATACACCTTGTAAAAGCTGTAGCTGATGTCAGGCATCAGCAGCGGGCAGTCGTGCTGAAAAAAGGCGAAAAATGCGTGCGCCAGCACCTCATCGGAACCATTGCCCAGGAAGACCTGCGGCTCCGCCAGTCCGTGCTGCACCGCAATGGCTTGGCGCAGCGCCGTCGCTTCAGGATCGGGATAAAGCTGCAAACCCTGTTGCGCCGCCGCCTGAATCGCCGCAATGACGCGGGGAGAAGGCGGGTACGGGTTTTCGTTGGTATTGAGCTTGACTAAATTGTCGATCTTGGGCTGCTCGCCCGGCACGTAGGGCACAAGCCGATTCACCACGGGGCTGAAAAACGAGGAGTTCAAAAGAGTGTTCACTTCTATTTTTGTAGCATTTCACGCATATACCATGCGGGCTACTGGTGTATTTGGCTTTTAAAACTAGCCCAGCAGCCGCGCCAGCGTCAAGAGGGCGAGCAACACCATCCACATCACCACGGTGCGCCAGACCAAACCCACGATCACGGCCAAGTGCGCCAGTTCCGGCATTTGCCCCGGCGTCGATTCACCGGACATCTCCCCAAGTCCCGGGGGTATCACGGAGGGCCCTTCGGCGGGGTAAGCCGCCATGCTGGCCGCATCCCCTAATCGGATATTGACGGCGCCGGAAGTGGCGGCCAAAATAATGCCGTCGTTGTCGCCGTCAGATTTCGGCTCGTAGTTGCGCCAGCCATCAATGGCTTCTTCAAAGCTGCCCACCACTGCGAAGCTGATCGCGGTAATACGGGCAGGCACCCAGTCAATGACCGCCCACGCCTCGGCCGCCGTCTGCTGCAAGGCTTCGCTGACAGGCTGATGCTGCGTTTTACTCTTGTGCTGCCAGTAGCGCACGACAAATTCACTCAACCGGTACAACACCGCACCCGCCGGACCAAAACCAAAGACGGCCAGCACCGCGAACCAGGCCAGCACACCGAAGACATGACGATGCGCCGCCAGCACCGAATATTCAATCACGTGACGCACAATTTCGCTGCGCGGCAGCTCGCTGGCGTCAATCTGTTGCCAATCTGCCAGCAATTCGCGGGCATGATCCTCGTCGCCGTCCGCCAGCGCATCCCGAATCTGGGTGAAATGGAAACTGAATTGCCTGAAACCCAGGGTGACATAGAGCACAGCCACACTCCACAGCACGGCGACCGGCCAGCCCAAAAAGGCATCAAGCAACCAGTAGATAGCGAGGGCGACCAAAGATGGGCCACCCACCGCAAACCCCCAAGCCAGCCAGCCATGAAAAGGCTTGCCAGCGTCAAAATTTCGGGTACTCCAGCGCACCCAGGCGCGCAGGCTCGCGTGAACCGGGTTGCCTCGGCCCAAAGGACGTGCCTGCTCCAACAACAAGGCAAAAAGGACAGCGATAAAGCTCATAGGGCAATCATAGCGGCACCGCGCGTCAAGCCGCCGACAACAAGCGGTAGAAATTACGCAACATGCCGGCGGTAGCACCCCAAATGAAACGTTCCGTCACATGTCCCTTGCTGTCATCCTGGTAAGGCATGGAGAACCATTCCCGGCGAACCCCCTCCCACTCAAATACATGACGCCGGTGGTGAGCGGGATTCATCAAAAATTCGAGCGGCACTTCAAAGACATCGGCCACCTCAAAGGCGTTGGGCGTCAACGTGAAGTCCGGCTGCACCAAGGCGACCACCGGCGTGATGATGAAGGCCGATCCCGTCACGTAGTGCGGCATCACCCCCAATACATCCACAAAGGCAGGGTCCAGCCCCACCTCTTCCTGCGCCTCGCGCAGGGCGGTGGCAAATGCATCGGCATCGTCTTTGTCGGCCTTGCCACCGGGAAAGGCAATTTGCCCGGAATGAGTTGACAGATGCATCGTGCGCTCGGTCAACAAGACGGTCGGGCGTTCGCGCATCACGATCGGCACCAGCACCGAGGCATGCATCGGCTCCCGGTCCAAAAACTTTTTCTCTGCCAATAACTCGGGTTCCCAAGCCGGGGGTGCAGCAAAGCGTTGCCGCAAAGCGGCAGGCTGCAAGGAAGCCAAAGGAACCGCAGGCAAGTGTGAATCCACACTGACGACCGGAATCTGGCGCGGGTCGAACGGCGGCAACTTGACCAGCGGGGCATCGGGAGAATTTGACGACACGGTAATGAGTAACAAAAAAGCAGGCAATAAAAAAGCCGCCACGAGCATCAGCTGGGGCGGCTTTTACAAAACAGGTCGCGTTATGCGGTAACGGTCGTTGTTTTGATTTTTTTAGCTGGCAATTTTTCTTTAATACGAGCCGACTTGCCGCTGCGATCACGCAGATAGTACAGCTTGGCACGACGCACGTCACCACGACGTTTGACTTCGATACCAGCGATCAGCGGGCTGTAGGTTTGGAACGTACGTTCGACACCTTCGCCGCTGGAAATCTTACGAACGATGAAGCCGCTGTTCAGGCCGCGATTGCGCTTGGCAATCACAACGCCTTCATAGGCCTGCACACGTTTGCGTGTACCTTCAACCACGTTGACACTCACGATAACAGTGTCACCAGGGGCAAATTCGGGAATGACTTTCCCAAGACGAGCAATTTCTTCCTGCTCAAGGATTTGAATCAAATTCATAGTTACCTCAAATGATCTTGGTCGCACCAGTGTCGGAATGACACAAAAGCTTCGTTGCCTACACAACGAAACGGCCGGCTAGAGGATCGGTTAGCCTCACATTATAGCCTGACCATACCGCATACTCTCAACCGCCAGTCAGGCCTGCCTGGCAAGAAAGGCTTCGTCGGCCGGAGTCAAGCGCCCATCCTGTCGCGCCCGGGCAATCAGCTCTGGCCGAAGACGGGCCGTGATCGCCAGCCGCTGCTCGCGCCGCCAGCGCTCAATATTGACATGATGTCCCGACAACAGGACATCCGGCACCGCCCGCCCCGACCAGTTTTCTGGACGGGTGTAGTGCGGACAGTCCAGCAAACCATCCAGTGTGGGATTAAAACTATCTTGCTGGTGGCTGTCGGCGCTGTTCAGAACGCCCGGCTGCAGGCGGGCCACGGCATCCAGCAAAGCCATCGCGGCTATTTCGCCACCTGACAGCACGAAATCCCCGAGACTGATCTGCTCGGTCACATGTTCATCAATGAATCGCTGATCAAGCCCCTCATAGCGACCACAAATCAGGACGGCACCCTGGCTATCGCCCCAACGCTCGACCATGGCATGGTTCAGTGGCTTGCCTACGGGCGAAAAAAGCACCACCGGGACGGCGTCATTTCGCTGCGCCTGGATGCTTTTCAGACATTGAGTCAAGGGTTCGGCCATCATGACCATGCCGGGACCGCCGCCAAAAGGCCGATCATCGACGCGCCTGTAATTGCCTTCGGCAAAATCACGTGGATTGGCCAAGCGGACATCAACCTGCCCTGACTCAAACGCACGTCGTGTGATGCCGCTGGTCAACAGCGGAGCAAATAATTCAGGAAAGAGCGTAACAATGTCGAACCGCATGAGGCGACACTTAGAAATCGGGTTGCCAGTCCACCAGAATGCGCCGTGCGGACAAATCAACGTTGTCGATGTAGACCGAAACAAACGGAATCATTCGCTCCTGCGTCTTGCCATCTTGCTCGTAATCCATCACCAGGACGGTTTGTGCACCGGTAGAAAGTAATTCCTTGACCGTTCCTAGCGCCACGCCTTCGCGATTGACAACCTCAAGACCAATCAGATCGACCCAGTAGTATTCGTCTTTTTCAGCCGCAGGGAAACTGGACCGGGAGACGAAAATACGCGCCCCGCGCAGGGCTTCAGCGGCCGTGCGGTCAGTGACCTCACGGGCTGTCGCGACCACGGTATTGGAGTGAACCTTGGCTTCTGTGATCGCCAGTTTGACGACGCCAGAAAAGGTTTTGGCACCTCGCTCGGACGGCATTAAAAACCAGCGCTTGGAAGAAAAAAGCGCCTCGGAGTCGGCGCTGTGCGGCAGGACTTTAAACCAGCCTTTGATGCCCCAGGCATCAGCGATGCGCCCAACTTCAATAGCGTCCGCCGGTAGATCGGCGGCTTCAAGGCCGGGCAGCATCGCAGTCAAATCAAGCAGCTTTTTTGGCAGCTTGGGCAATCAGGCGTTCCACGGTGGGAGAAGCCTGAGCGCCAACACTCTTCCAATGAGTCAAGCGGTCTTGGGCAATGCGGATGCTTTCTTCATTGACAGTCGCGCTTGGGTTGTAGAAACCAATGCGTTCAATGAAACGACCGTCACGACGGGTGCGCTTGTCAGCAACAACAATATTGAAGAAAGGGCGTGCTTTTGCACCGCCACGAGCGAGACGAATGACGACCATGATTTATCCTTTGGGTGGCGGAATTTTATTTCCACCATTTAACTTAACATTTAATCCAGCGCTTGAGACACGCGACATGGCCACCCGGCCAGCGACACACTGAACAACCTTCGATTATAACGTTTCCTATTTTTATGACCTTAATCCGACCCAGTCAACCCAACGACATCCCGGCAATGACTGCCATTTATTGCCACCATGTGCTGCACGGCACGGGTACTTTTGAGCTGGAGCCCCCGTCTGCGAGCGAGATGGCGAGCCGTCGCGCGGATGTATTGGCGAGAGGTCTGCCCTACTTGGTGGCCACGCAGGGTGACCACATACTGGGTTTTGCTTACTGCAACTGGTTCAAGCCACGCCCGGCCTACCGATTCTCGGCAGAAGACTCGATCTACCTGGACCCGAACGCCCAAGGCCTGGGTCTGGGGCGGGCGCTGCTGGCGGAACTTGCGGTACGTGCTGAACAAGCTGGCGTGCGAAAATTGATTGCTGTCATTGGCGACTCGGCCAATGCAGGATCCATCGGCGTTCACCGGTCGGTCGGGTTTTCCCAGGTCGGAATTTTAAAATCCTGCGGCTGGAAATTTGATCAATGGCGGGATGTGGTCATGATGGACAAGTTTCTGGGCTTGGGCAATACCCGCGCTCCATCACCATAATTGGCACTCATGAAAAACAAAACTATCGCCGCTTGGCTAGCCTTCGTCGGGGGTCCTTTCGGACTGCATCGCTTTTATTTACAAGGCATGGGTGACCAACTTGGCTGGCTGCTACCCTTGCCCACGGCCCTCGGTCTCTACGGGCTGGAACGGGTGCAACAAAATGGACTGGACGATCTGTGGAGTTGGCTACTGATCCCGCTGCTGGGCTTTACCATCGCCGGCTGCGCCCTGACCGCCATTGTCTACGGCTTGATGACGCCTGAGAAATGGAATGCCCGCTTCAACCCGTCAGCGCCGCTGGACGCCGCACCCGGCCACACCAACTGGCTCACCATTGGAGCCATTGCCTTGGCGCTGCTGGTGGGCACCACGGTGTTGCTGAGCAGCATTGTGTACAGCTTTCAACACTACTTCGAGTACCAGGTCGAGGCAGCGCGCGTCTCATAGCAATGAAATAAGGCTTAAGCCCTTACGCAACAAGCGCAACATGCTATATTTTATATAGCATTAAAAAATCTGCAGACTGATCCAGTACGCCGCCGCTGCAACCAGCGCACTGGCCGGAATCGTGAGAATCCAGGCCCAGATGATGTTGCCGGCGATACCCCAGCGCACGGCACTGGCGCGCTGGGTGGCGCCAACGCCCACGATCGCGCCCGTGATGGTGTGCGTGGTCGAGACCGGAATACCCAAAATGGCGGCGGTAAAGAGCGTGATAGCGCCCCCGGTTTCGGCGCAAAACCCGTGCACGGGCTTGAGTTTGGTCAGTCTTTGCCCCATCGTCTTGACAATGCGCCAGCCGCCGAACAAGGTGCCCATGGCGATGGCCGTGTAACAAGTCAACACCACCCAGGTTGGTGGCGAGGTATCACCGACCGTGGTGTAGCCGGTGGCGATCAACAGCATCCAGATAATGCCAATGGTTTTCTGCGCATCATTGCCGCCATGACCCAAACTGTAAGCGCCAGCCGACACCAACTGAAGACGGCGAAACCACCGGTCGATGCGGCCGGGGGTGCTGCGGCGAAAAGTCCACGAGACGGCGATCAGCATCAACGACCCCAGCGAAAACCCCATCAAAGGCGACACAAAAATGAAAATTACCGTTTTCATCACGCTGGCCAACACCAGTGCCGACGCGCCGGCTTTGAGCATGACCGCACCCACGATGCCGCCGATCAGCGCATGGGACGAGCTGCTGGGAATGCCGTAATACCAGGTGATGAAATTCCAGCTGATGGCACCTACCAGCGCGCCAAAAACGACATGCACGTCCACCACACCGGGCAGGGCAAGGCCTTTACCGATCGTGGCGGCCACACCAAATTGAAAGACAAAAATTGCAACAAAGTTAAAAATCGCGGCGAAAAGCACCGCCTGCCCCGGCTTGAGCACGCCGGTGGACACCACGGTGGCAATCGAATTGGCGGCGTCATGAAACCCGTTCATGAAATCGAACAGGACAGCGAGCACCACCAGCAACACCACCACCCACAAACCTAATTGAACCGAGGTCATCCGATGAAGCCTCAGGAATTTTCGAGGACGATGCCCTCGATGACGTTGGCGACGTCTTCGCACTTGTCAGTGATGGTCTCCAGCAATTCGTAAATCGCCTTGAGTTTGATGACTTCCCGCACATCCGGCTCGTCCCGAAAGAGTCGACTCATGGCGCTGCGCATGATGCGGTCGGCGTCCGACTCCAATTGATCGATCTCTTCACAGGTTTTCAGCGCCGCTTCGGCTGTCGCCGGATCGGCAATCTTGGCCAACATGTTCACCGCGTCGCGCACCCGTTCGCAACACTTCACACTGACATCGGTCAGGCGCACGATCTCTTCCGTCATATGGTGCACGTCATACAAGGCCATGGTCTCGGCCGAGTCCTGAATCAGGTCGGCAATATCGTCCATCGTGTTGATCAGCGTGTGAATCTGCTCACGGTCAATCGGCGTGATGAAGGTTTTGTGGATGGCTTTGTTGACTTCGTGGGTCACACGATCCGCCGCACGCTCGGCGTTGTCGACTTCCTGGTTGTATTTTTGGCGCAGCGCCAGGTCACTGTAATTGGCCACCAGTTGAGAAAACGCGCGGGCCGCTTCCACAATCCGGTCAGCGTGCTGGTTGAACATTTCAAAAAAATTGCCTTCACGCGGCAGCAACTTGGCAAACAGCATCACTCACTCCAGGGAAATATGTCAGTCGTATGACGATTCAAAAATTTGGCAGAGTGTAACCGCCGCCCTTACGCAGGCAGGGTCATGACAAGAGAAATGACTCAGGCGCCGCGAAAGATGAAAAAGACCGCGCCGACCATGCAGAACGCCGCCCACAGGTAGTCCAGCTTGAACGGCTCCTTGAGGTACAGCATGGCAAACGGCACGAACACGGCAAGGGTAATCACCTCCTGCATGATCTTGAGCTGCCCCACAGTGAAACCGGCTTGCTGAAAACCAATGCGGTTGGCAGGCACCTGAAACGCATACTCAAACAGCGCAATGCCCCAACTCACCGCTGCCGCGATGTACCACGGCGCGGTAGCCAGGTTTTTCAGGTGGCCGTACCAGGCAAAGGTCATGAAAATATTGCTACAGACCAGCAACAAGACGGTCTGCAGGGACAGGGGGATGGATTGGAACGCGCTCATGGCCTGAATTATCCAGCAGCCGGCATTTAGCGAGCAGCACAAAAAAGTGCCCCCGCAACCAACGTTGCGGGGGCACTTTACTGATGCTTCACCCAGCAGAAGCTGGGCTTCGACGAGCTGGCTTAAGCCGCGACGCTTGACTTGACCGTAGCCGCTGCGTCGGTGTAATCCTGCACCTTGTCGAAATTGAGGTACTGGTAAATTTTGTCACTGGTCGCCGTCAGCACGCCCATGTCAGCCATGTATTCGGCTTTGGTGGGGATGCGTCCCAGCTTGGAGCAGATGGCAGCCAGTTCGGCGCTACCCAGGAACACATTGCTGTTCTTGCCCAGACGATTCGGGAAGTTACGTGTGCTGGTGGAGAACACGACGGCGCCCTCTTTCACTTGCGCCTGGTTGCCCATGCACAAGCTGCAACCCGGCATTTCCATGCGGGCACCGGCAGCGCCGAGCACACCGTAATGGCCTTCTTCGCTCAACTGTTTGGCATCCATCTTGGTCGGTGGCGCCATCCACAGCTTGACCGGGATATCGCGCTTGTTTTCCAACAGCTTGGATGCTGCGCGGAAATGGCCGATGTTGGTCATGCAGGAGCCGATGAACACTTCTTCGATCTTCGTGCCAGCGACGTCACTCAGTGTTTTCACATCGTCCGGATCATTCGGGCAAGCAACGATCGGCTCATGAATGTCCGCCAGATCGATCTCGATGACAGCGGCATAATCCGCATCCGCATCACCCTTGAGCAATTGCGGATTGGCCAACCAGGCTTCCATCGCGGCGATACGACGGTTGATGGTGCGCACGTCGGAGTAACCAGAAGCAATCATCCATTTCAGCATGGTGATGTTGCTGGTGATGTACTCGATGATTGGCTCTTTGTTCAGGTGCACGGTGCAACCACCGGCACTGCGCTCGGCCGACGCGTCGCTCAGCTCGAAGGCCTGTTCGACCTTGAGGTCAGGCAAGCCTTCAATTTCCAGAATGCGACCGGAGAAAATGTTTTTCTTGCCTTGCTTGGCCACGGTCAGCAAACCCGCCTTGATGGCGTACAGCGGAATGGCGTTCACCAGATCGCGCAGGGTAATGCCCGACTGCAGCTTGCCTTTGAAACGGACCAGCACGCTCTCAGGCATGTCCAATGGCATGACGCCAGTCGCAGCGCCAAAGGCCACCAAACCGGAGCCAGCAGGGAAGCTGATGCCGATCGGAAAACGGGTGTGGCTGTCGCCGCCGGTGCCGACGGTGTCGGGCAACAACATGCGGTTCAGCCAGCTGTGGATGATGCCGTCACCCGGACGCAGTGGCACACCACCGCGGGTGCTCATGAAGTCAGGCAGTTCGTGGTGCATCTTCACGTCCACTGGCTTGGGGTAAGCAGCGGTGTGGCAGAACGATTGCATCACCAAGTCGGCGCTGAAGCCCAGGCAAGCCAGGTCTTTCAACTCGTCGCGGGTCATCGGGCCGGTGGTATCTTGCGAACCCACGCTGGTCATTTTTGGCTCGCAATACGTACCGGGACGCACGCCCTGGCCTTCTGGCAAACCGCAGGCGCGGCCGACCATTTTTTGCGCCAGCGTGAAACCTTTTTTGGTGTCCACGGGGTTTTGCGGCAAACGGAACAAGGTGCTGACCGGCAGGCCCAGCGCTTCACGCGCTTTGGCAGTCAAACCACGGCCAATGATCAAGGGAATGCGGCCACCGGCGCGCACTTCGTCAAACAGCACGTCGCTCTTGACCTTGAACTCGGCAATGACCTTGCCGTCTTTCAATGCTTGGCCGTCATAAGGACGCAGTTCAACCACGTCGCCCATGTTCATGGCGCTCACGTCCAGCTCGATCGGCAAAGCGCCCGAGTCTTCCATGGTGTTGTAAAAAATCGGGGCAATCTTGCTGCCGAGACAGACACCGCCAAAACGCTTGTTCGGCACAAAAGGAATGTCTTCGCCGGTGAACCACAACACCGAGTTGGTGGCGGATTTGCGCGAAGAGCCGGTTCCGACCACGTCGCCGACGTAGGCAACCAGATTGCCCTTGGCTTTCAGTTCGTCAAAAAACTTGACCGGGCCGCGCTTGCCGTCTTCTTCCGGCACGATACCGGGACGCGCGTTTTTGTGCATCGCCAGGGCGTGCATCGGAATGTCGGGGCGGCTGAAGGCGTCCGGAGCGGGCGACAGGTCGTCGGTGTTGATTTCGCCTTCGACTTTGAACACGGTGAGCGTGATCGACGCTGGCACTTCAGGACGCGAGGTAAACCACTCGGCATCCGCCCAGCTTTGCAGCACGGCTTTGGCTTGGGCATTGCCCTTGTCGGCTTTTTCCTTGACGTCATGAAACTGGTCGAACATCAACAGGGTCTTCTTGAGACCATTCGCGGCCACCTGCGCCACGACAGCGTCATCCAGCAAATCAACCAGCGGGCTGATGTTGTAGCCACCGAGCATGGTGCCCAGCAGTTCCGTGGCTTTTTCACGCGAAATCAAGGCGCATTTTTCGGTGCCGTGGGCCACGGCGGCCAGGTAACTGGCCTTGACCTTGGCCGCATCGTCCACACCCGCCGGAACGCGGTGCGTAATCAGATCCACCAAGGTGGCTTCTTCACCTTGGGGCGGATTTTTCAGCAGCTCAATCAGTTCGCCCGTTTGCTTGGCCGACAGGGGCAATGGGGGAATGCCGAGGGCGGCGCGTTCGGCAACGTGGGCACGATAAGTCTGCAACATGAAAACTCCTTTTTAATCAACGAAACTGGCTCTAACCCTTGTAGAACGGGCTAACTATGCTATTTATTTTGAAGCAGCCGACGCGGGCGCATCGAGTACACTGGGGGATGGATTCTTGATCAGATAGGCGGCCATCGTGGCCTGATCCGGGCTCATGCATTCATCGGCCAACCGCTGGCCCAATTTATGGTTCATCAGCATGGACTTATTGGCCAGCTGCAACCAGACTGCCCCGGCCTTTGGGTCTTCCAGCCGAACGGCGCCGGTGCTGGATTTGACCGGCGCCATGTGGTATTTCTGGTTTTTGATCTGCACATCGAAATAGCCCGGCGATTTGGCGTCTGCGGTCAAGGTCACAAAAGCGCCCAACTCACAAGGCAATTTGCCCTGGTACACCTGCTGGGCAATCGCCAGTTCAACCGGGGTCAGGGCGACATCCGCCGCCATGATGCCGGTCGCCATTTGATTGGCCGTGGTTTTGGCTTCCACGCGACTGGGCGTTGCGCGTTTAACCTTTTTGACCACATGCTCAGACGTCTGTGCTGCCAAAAGCGCGACGGGCACCATAAACAAAATGACAGATGCAAGAAGTTTTTTCATCATTCGTAACCTCAGTTAGTGGCATTAAGCCGAAATTAAGTCGGGAAATAGGCCCATGCCTCAGCAGGGAGACGCCGTCCCGTCTGATGCGCCCGCTCCAGCACTTGCCAGAAATAGCGGTAACTCGCACGGTCATGCAATTTACCCCCAAAAGAGGTGGGAGCCCAATCGGCCTGCACGGCGGCCATCATGATATGCGTTGCCAGCTCAATTTCTTGCTCCGGGGGCGCAAAGGCCGCCAGTATGGGACGGATCTGACTCGGGTGAATACTCCACATGCGGGTGTAGCCCAAGGCACGGGCAGCCCGGGACGCCGCAGCCTGCACCGCCGCCAGGTCATTGAATTCAGTCACCACACAATGGGCAGGGACTTTGCCATGCGCATGGCAAGCCGACGCGATTTCCAGTTTGGCGCGAAGCACCAAAGGGTGGGAAAACTGGTCCAGACCGTCATTACCCGGGCCGGTATGGATTCCCATCGCACTAGAGGGAATGGCACCACCGTGGGCGGAGACAAAGTCCATCAAACCAAAGCTGATGGACTGGACGCGCGGGTGCGCCGCAATCTCGAAAGCGCGGTGAACCGAGGCGGGAGATTCAATCAACACGTGCAGCGGTAAGGCGCTTGCGCGCCCGGATCGGGTCGCCACGTCGTCCACCAGTTGCGCCGCACGGTCAACGTCCGCCACGGTTTCAATCTTGGGAATCATCAGGTGGCACAAGCTTGACGCCGCACCACCCACAATAATGTTCACATCTTGCTCAAAGGCAGGATGATCAACTGGATGCACGCGCGCCGCAATGCGGGGAGCGACAGCAGATGCTACATTTTTAATAGCTTCTTGCGCATGATTGGCAAGGGCTACGACCATATTGGCATGGTCTTTTTCGCCCCCAACCGGGGCGCCATCTTCACAGTCCAGCGTCACGTCAAAAACGCAGGCACCGAACTCTTGCGACATTTCAGCCTGCAAAGCCAGGCTCTTGCGCATCCGCGCCTCCACGCCGCAGTAATGGTCACACACCGGCAATGAAACCGCTGTGGACTGTGCGTCGAGGAGAACTTCGCGCGGATGCCTCACAAGCCTGACTCGCTTCGGTCTGCTAATTACAGCAGGTGGGCAACGCCAGCTTGCTCGTCTTGCAGCTCTTTCAGGGTCTTGTTGATGCATTCCTGGCTGAACGCGTCAATGGGCAGGTCTTGAACCACGGTGTATTCGCCACCTTCGCAGGTCACGGCAAAGCCGAACACGGTGTCTTTAGGAATGCCGTATTGGCCGTCCGATGGAATACCCATGGTGACCCACTTGCCGTTGGTGCCCAGGGCCCAATCGCGCATGTGATCAATAGCCGCGTTGGCAGCCGAAGCCGCCGACGACACGCCACGCGCTGCAATGATGGCCGCGCCGCGCTTGCCAACGGTAGGCAGGAACACGTTGGCGTTCCATTCCTGGTCGTTGATCATGTCCTTGACGCTGGCACCGTTGATAGTCGCGAAGCGGTAGTCGGCGTACATCGTAGGTGAGTGGTTGCCCCACACGGTCATTTTTTCGATGTCGGCCACGGCCTTGCCCGTCTTGTCAGCCAATTGGCTCAAAGCACGGTTGTGGTCCAGACGCAGCATGGCGGTGAAGTTCTTGCGTGGCAGATCAGGCGCGCTCTTCATGGCGATGTAGGCATTTGTATTGGCAGGGTTACCAACCACCAGCACCTTAACGTTGCGACTGGCGACAGCGTTCAAGGCCTTACCTTGAGCGGTGAAAATCTCTGCATTGACGGCGAGCAATTCAGCGCGCTCCATGCCAGGACCGCGAGGACGCGAACCGATCAGCAAGGCGTAGTCAACATCCTTGAATGCGGTCAAAGGATCGCTATGGGCTTCAATACCTACCAACAAGGGGAAGGCACAGTCTTGCAATTCCATGATCACGCCCTGCAGCGCTTGCTGGGGTTTCTCAAAGGGGACTTCTAGCAATTGCAGAATCACGGGTTGGTCTTTGCCCAGCATTTCGCCGGAGGCGATGCGGAACAGAATAGCGTAACCAATTTGACCTGCTGCACCGGTAACGGCGACGCGGACGGGCTTTTTGCTCATGGTGAGAACTCCAGAAGTGTTGTGAAACGGGTGCTGGTGGCGACTCAAACGGCTTGCCTGAGCCCACATAATGCGGGACAAGTTTACTCTGGAAAACCCTGATCCGTCAACTTGTCTTATGTCTTATATAAGATATGATTCGGCCAATTCCAAACACTTGTGCGGAATCACCCATTCATGTCCTCAATACCCACCTCTTCCGCTGGAAATCTCGTCCCAGGCACCGACAGCGGTACCCTTGCCGGTGCGCAAGTGACACCGGCGTTCAGCCCCCTGTACCAGCAGATCAAGGGACTGATCCTGAACAGCCTGCGGCTGGGAGAATGGAAACCGGGCGAGGCGATTCCGAGCGAAATGGAGTTGGCCGCACGCTTTCGCGTCAGCCAGGGCACAGTACGCAAGGCCATTGATGAGCTGGCCGCTGAAAACCTGCTGGTGCGCCAGCAGGGCAAAGGCACTTTTGTGGCCACCCATGCCACAAAGCAGGTGCAGTTTCGCTTTTTGAAGCTCGTCCCCGACAGTGGCACCCCGGGCAGCGAAGGTCCGGCCCAGCGCGACATTATTGAGTGCCGCCGAACACGCGCCAGCGCGGATATTGCGCGGGCGCTGGCACTGCGCACGGGCGACACCGTGCTGCAAGTGCGCCGGGTTTTAAGTTTTGCCGGCTCGCCCACGATTCTGGAAGACATTTGGCTACCCGCCACCCCTTTCAAAGGCTTGACCGCAGAACGACTGGCCAACTACCAAGGCCCCATGTATGCCTTGTTTGAAACTGAATTTAATGTCCGCATGGTCCGCGCTGAGGAAAAATTGCGTGCCGAGCCTGCCGTGGAGGGACGCGAACTGCTCTTAAAAGTCCCGCATGGAACGCCCTTGTTAAGTGTGGAGCGAATTGCCTACACCTATAAGGATGTTCCGATGGAATTGCGCCGCGGCTACTACCGCACTGACACGCATCACTATCACAACACCTTGGGCTAACTTTTATGCTTTCCAAGCGAGACCCCGGATGATGAAAAATCAACAACGCATGTCACCCGAGGAGTGGCAGCAGATCCACGCCAGGGCCGTCGAAATATTGACCAGCCTGGATAGTTTGTAACCTTCATGTCAGGCAGTGGCATCTCATGCTCTTCCATACAGTAAATACGGAAATAAAACGTCACTTTTATGACCTAAATTGTCAGCCTTTACATCCTCAGCCCGAGATCGATGCTGCATTGCAATAGAATTTCAGGGTAACCAGTTTTTGCTAGTTACCAAGCAGTTACTCAAAACATAGAAAGCCAAGTATGTCCGAATCAGCGACCAGCTCCGCGAAAAAGCGTCCCGAGTTCCGCAACATCAACGCCTTCACAGACCTCCCCACCTACCGCCTGCCCCTCGCAGGTTTAGTGTCGATCTTGCACCGCGTTAGCGGGGCCATCATGTTTATCTTGATGCCCTTCATCATCTGGATGTTTGACAACTCGATTTCTTCTGAAATCTCATTTGCAAAATTCAAGTCGACCTTCAATCTGGGCATGTTGGGGCTTCCCGGCGTGCTTTGGAAGCTGGTCGCACTGGCGCTGATCTGGGCTTATTTGCACCACTTCATCGCGGGCATTCGCCACCTCTGGATGGACACTCATCACGATGCTGTCAGCAAAGAGTTTGGCAAATCATCCGCAGCCTTCACGCTGGCCGTGAGCATTGGCTTGACCATCGTGCTCGGCGCCAAGCTGTTTGGCCTCTATTAATTAAAAGGAACACACCATGTCTGTTAATTACGGCTCCAAGCGCATCGTTGTCGGCGCTCATTACGGTCTGCGTGACTGGCTGGCGCAACGCGTTACAGCGGCCCTGATGGCCCTCTTCACCTTACTGGTTCTGGCGCAGGTCATTTTCAGCAAAGGTCCGATTGGCTACGACCAGTGGGCGAGCATCTTTTCCCCCCAATGGATGAAGGCGTTAACCTTCACCGTTATCCTGGCCCTGTTGTTCCACGTGTGGCTCGGCATGCGCGACATCTGGATGGACTACATCAAGCCGGTCGGGCTGCGTCTGACCCTGCAGGTTTTCACCATTGTCTGGCTGGTCGCTTGCGCTGGCTGGGGCATTCAGATCCTTTGGCGCCTTTAAGACGTTTCAAATAAAGCGTTTTCAAGCCACCTCTGGCCGCATCTGACAACCAAGACTCAACCAAAATTATGACCGCTACATCCAAACTCCCCAAGCGCAAATTTGACGTCGTTATCGTCGGGGCCGGTGGCTCCGGCATGCGTGCGTCGCTGCAACTGGCCCGCGCCGGCCTGAACGTGGCTGTGCTTTCCAAAGTATTTCCAACACGCTCGCACACCGTGGCGGCACAGGGCGGCATTGGCGCCTCTTTGGGCAATATGGCCGAAGACAACTGGCACTATCACTTCTACGACACCGTCAAGGGTTCCGACTGGCTCGGTGACCAGGATGCGATTGAATACATGTGCCGTGAAGCACCCAAGGTCGTGTACGACCTGGAGCACATGGGCATGCCGTTTGACCGCAACCCTGACGGCACGATTTACCAGCGTCCGTTTGGTGGTCACACTGCCAATTACGGCGAGAAACCGGTGCAACGTGCTTGCGCTGCCGCTGACCGTACCGGCCATGCCATGCTGCACACGCTGTACCAGCAAAACGTGAAAGAAAAAACCAGTTTCTTCGTTGAGTGGCTGGCCATGGATCTGATCCGTGACGAAGCTGGCGATGTGGTGGGTGTGACTGCACTGGAAATGGAAACCGGTGACGTGCATATTTTTGAAGCCAAGACGACTTTGCTGGCGACCGGCGGCGCCGGGCGCATTTTTGCGGCGTCAACCAATGCCTTCATCAATACCGGTGACGGTTTGGGCATGGCTGCACGGGCTGGCATTCCTTTGGAAGACATGGAATTCTGGCAGTTCCATCCCACCGGCGTGCATGGCGCTGGCGTGTTGCTGACCGAAGGCTGCCGTGGCGAAGGCGCTATTTTGCGTAACAGCAATGGCGAACGTTTCATGGAGCGCTATGCGCCCGCCTACAAAGACTTGTCCCCACGTGACTATGTGTCACGCTGCATGGACCAGGAAATCAAGGAAGGCCGCGGCTGTGGACCCAACAAGGACTACATCAATCTCGACATGACCCACCTGGGTGCCGAGACCATCATGAAGCGCCTGCCGTCGGTGTTCGAGATCGGCCATAACTTCGCCAACGTCGACATCACCAAAGAGCCGATTCCGGTCGTGCCCACCATCCATTACCAAATGGGTGGCATCCCGACCAACATCCATGGCCAGGTCGTTACGCAGAACGCGGACAACAAGAGCGAAGTCGTCAACGGTCTGTACGCGGTGGGCGAATGTTCCTGCGTCAGCGTGCACGGCGCCAACCGCCTGGGCACCAATTCGCTGCTGGATCTGCTGGTGTTTGGCCGCGCCGCGGGCAACCACATTGTTGACTTCAACAAAACCAATACCGCGCACAAACCGATGCCGGCGAATGCGGCCGACGCGACGCTGGCACGCATCGCACGCCTGGACAACGCCACCAGTGGCGAGTATGCGCAAGATGTGGCCGATGACATCCGCGCCACCATGCAACAGCATGCCGGCGTGTTCCGCACTCAAGCGGCGATGGATGAAGGCGTGACCAAAATCGCCGCCTTGCGCGAGCGCGTCAAATCCATCAATCTGAAAGACAAGTCCAAAATCTTCAACACAGCACGCATCGAAGCGCTGGAAGTTGAAAACCTGATTGAAGTGGCACAGGCAACGATCGTGTCTGCTGCCGCCCGCCATGAAAGCCGTGGTGCACATTCCGTCAATGACTACGGTGATACGGCAGAGAACCCCAATGGCCGCAACGATACCGATTGGCACAAGCACACTCTGTGGTACAGCGCGGACAATCGCCTGGCCTACAAGCCAGTGCAGATGAAGCCGCTGACGGTTGATTCTGTGCCCCTCACCGTGCGCAGCTTCTAAGTCAAAGCCAAGCTAACCAGATCAGCGAGAACACCCTATGTCTAAACGCACCTTCCAGATTTACCGTTACGACCCTGACACCGACGCCAAGCCCTACATGCAGACCATCGAGGTCGAACTCGACGGTAGCGAGCGCATGTTGCTGGACGCGTTGATGAAGCTCAAGGCGCAAGACCCCAGCATCACCTTCCGACGCTCATGCCGTGAAGGCGTCTGCGGCTCCGATGCGATGAACATCAATGGCAAGAATGGCCTGGCTTGCCTGACCAATATGCTGACTTTGACAGGCACTATTGTTCTGAAGCCGCTGCCAGGACTGCCGGTTGTGCGCGACCTGATCGTCGACATGACCCAGTTCTTCAAGCAGTACAACTCGATCAAGCCGTATTTGATCAACGACAACGTGCCGCCCGAAAAAGAGCGCCTGCAAAGCCCGGAAGAGCGCGATGAGCTGAATGGCTTGTACGAGTGCATCTTGTGCGCGAGTTGCTCCACGTCTTGCCCCAGCTTCTGGTGGAATCCGGACAAGTTCGTCGGTCCTGCCGGCCTGCTGCAGGCCTACCGTTTCATCGCGGACAGCCGCGACGAAGCCACCGGTGAGCGGCTGGACAACCTGGAAGATCCTTACCGCCTGTTCCGCTGCCACACCATCATGAATTGCGTCGATGTTTGCCCCAAAGGTCTTAATCCGACCAAGGCGATTGGCAAGATCAAGGAAATGATGGTTCTGCGCACGGTCTAACCAGGCATGGAAACCCGCGCTGTGACACACACCGATGAATTGATCGATGAAAGGGCTCTGAGCAAGCTGAAATGGCGTTGCCGCCGTGGCCTGCTGGAGAACGATATTTTTATCGACCGGTTCTTCCGTCGTTTTGAATCGTGCCTAACCGTCAATCAGGCGCAAGGTCTGAGCGCTTTAATGGAACTGAGCGACCACGATCTTCTGGACCTGCACCTGGCACGCAAAACACTTGCGCAAGTCGATGCTGATCTGGACCGAGACGATGTACGTGAAGTGTTGAGCATGTTGAGACAAACCCTCTGAAAGGTAGAGAATGAATTTAGCTGAGAACAAAGCCACCCTGTCGTTCAGTAACGGCAGCCCAAGCGTCGATTTGCCGGTGTACCAGGGCAGCGTCGGACCGGATGTCATTGATATCCGCAAACTGTACGCACAAACCGGCATGTTCACCTATGACCCCGGCTTTCTGTCAACAGCCGCATGCCAGTCGGCCATTACCTACATTGATGGCGACAAGGGTGAACTGCTGTACCGTGGTTATCCGATTGAACAGTTGGCCACCAACTGCGACTTCATGGAAACCTGCCACCTGTTGCTGTACGGCAATCTGCCAGATGTGGCCGGCAAAGCAGCCTTCGTCAAGCGTGTGACCAATCACACCATGGTGAACGAACAAATGCAGTTTTTCCTGCGTGGCTTCCGTCGTGATGCCCATCCCATGGCCATCATGACCGGCTTGGTGGGAGCCATGTCGGCCTTCTACCACGAAACCACAGATATCAATAATCCTGCACACAGGGATATCTCAGCCATTCAACTGATCTCCAAGATGCCCACCCTGGTGGCGATGGCATACAAGTACAGCGTTGGCCAGCCGTACATGTACCCCAAGAACGAGTTGAGCTATGCAGGCAACTTCCTGCACATGATGTTCGCCACACCGTGCGAAGAGTATGTAGTTAACCCGGTGATCGAACGCGCTTTGGACCGCATCTTCGTGCTGCACGCTGATCACGAACAAAATGCATCCACGTCTACCGTTCGTCTGTGCGGCAGCTCTGGCACCAACCCGTTTGCAGCCATTGCGGCGGGCGTGGCCTGCTTGTGGGGTCCGGCGCATGGTGGCGCCAATGAGGCTTGCCTGAACATGCTGGAAGACATCCAGAAAATGGGCGGCATTTCCAAGGTCGGCCATTTCATGGAGCAGGTCAAGGACAAAAATTCCGGCGTCAAGCTGATGGGCTTTGGCCACCGCGTTTACAAAAACTACGACCCCCGCGCCAAGCTCATGCAGGAAACCTGCAAGGAAGTTCTCTCCTCGCTCGGACTGGAAAATGACCCGCTGTTCAAACTGGCGATGGCACTGGAAAAAATTGCACTGGAAGACGAATACTTTGTCTCACGCAAGCTTTACCCCAACGTCGACTTTTACTCCGGCATTGTCCAGCGCGCCATTGGCATTCCGGTTGGTCTCTTCACCGCCGTCTTTGCCTTGGCCCGCACCGTCGGCTGGATTGCTCAGCTTAACGAGTCCTACAGTGACCCTGAACACAAAATTGGCCGTCCACGCCAGTTGTTCACCGGCTCTGTGAGCCGTGACGTGCTGCCGATTTCCAAACGGTAAAACTGCGTCATTTAAAACGCCCGCCGGATGGCAACGCCGGCGGGCGTTTTGCATGGGAAATGCAGTGTTTGCACGACGCCGCTTAAAATCACGGATTGCCAAGGAAAAATCACATGGGACGCACTCTCTACGACAAACTTTGGGACGAACACGTCGTCCACACCGAAGACGATGGCACGGCCATCCTGTACATCGACCGCCATCTGGTGCATGAAGTCACCAGTCCGCAGGCCTTTGAAGGACTGCGCCAGGCAGGCCGCAAGGTGTGGCGCGTCAGTTCCATCGTGGCCACGGCGGACCACAACACCCCCACCACCGGTTGGGAATTAGGCTACGACGGCATCACCGACCCGACCAGCAAAGAGCAGGTCATGATGCTGGACACCAATATGCGGGAGTTCGGCGCCGCCGCCTACTTCCCCTTCCTGTCCAAACGACAGGGGATTGTCCATGTCATCGGACCCGAGAACGGCGCGACCCTGCCCGGCATGACGGTGGTCTGCGGCGACTCACATACGTCCACCCACGGAGCCTTTGGCGCCTTGGCGCATGGTATCGGCACCAGCGAAGTGGAACATGTGATGGCCACGCAAACCCTGCTGGCCAAAAAAGCAAAAAATATGCTGGTCCGCGTTGAAGGCACCCTGCCGCGCGGCTGTGGTGGCAAAGACATTGTGCTGGCCATCATCGGCAAGATCGGCACCGCTGGCGGCACCGGTTACACCATTGAATTTGGCGGCGCTGCCATTCGGGCTTTGAGCATGGAAGGCCGCATGACTGTCTGCAACATGGCGATTGAAGCCGGCGCCCGTGCCGGGCTGGTCGCGGTGGACGAAAAAACCATCGACTACGTCAAAGGCCGGCCACTGGCGCCAGGTCACAACGCCGCCAACGACACGGCTGCCGCCGTCGAATGGGACCAGGCGGTGACGTACTGGAAAACCTTGCACTCCGACGCCGACGCCAAGTTCGACACCGTCGTGGAACTGGATGCCACGCAGATCATTCCGCAAGTCACCTGGGGCACCTCGCCCGAAATGGTGCTGGGCATTGACAGCCGCGTGCCCGATCCGGACAAAGAAAAAGACGCCAACAAACGCAGCGCCATCGAGCGGGCACTGGTCTACATGGGGCTGGAGCCAGGCAAGGCGCTGGACGACCTGTACGTCGACAAGGTGTTCATCGGTTCCTGCACCAACAGCCGGATTGAAGACATGCGCGAAGCCGCTGCGCTGGTCAAAAAACTAGGGCAAAAAGTGGCCAAGAACATCAAGCTGGCCCTGGTGGTGCCGGGCTCGGGTCTGGTCAAGGAACAGGCGGAACGCGAAGGTTTACATGAGATTTTCAAGGCGGCCGGTTTTGAGTGGCGCGAACCAGGCTGCTCCATGTGTCTGGCCATGAACGCCGACCGGCTGGAGCCGGGCGAACGCTGTGCTTCCACCAGCAACCGCAATTTTGAAGGGCGCCAAGGCGCCGGCGGACGCACGCACCTGGTCAGCCCCGCCATGGCCGCAGCCGCTGCCATTTACGGCCATTTTGTGGATGTCAGGAAATTTGTCTGAGCCGCGAGGCAAAGGAAATCACTATGCAAAAATTCACACTGCACAAGGGGCTAGTCGCCCCGATGGACCGCGAGAACGTCGACACCGACGCCATCATCCCCAAGCAATTCCTGAAATCCATCCGCAAGACCGGCTTTGGTCAAAACCTGTTTGACGAATGGCGCTACCTGGATGCCGGCTTTCCCGGCCAGGACCCCGCCAGTCGCAAACCGAACCCCGACTTTGTGCTCAATCAGTCCCGTTACCAAGGGGCGTCCATCCTGTTGGCGCGGAAAAACTTTGGCTGCGGCTCGTCACGCGAACATGCCCCGTGGGCGCTAGATCAATTTGGCTTTCGCGCCATCATTGCCCCCAGCTACGCCGACATTTTCTTCAACAACAGCTTCAAAAATGGTTTGTTGCCGATTGTGCTGAGCGAAGCGCAGGTCAGCCAGCTGTTTGATGAGGCAGCCGCGTTCCCGGGTTATGCGCTGACCATCGACCTGGAACGACAGGTGATCGTCAAGCCGGACGGCGATGAACTGCCCTTCGAGGTGCAGGCGTTTCGCAAATACTGCCTGCTCAATGGCTTTGACGACATTGGCCTGACCCTGCGGCACGCCGACAAAATCAAAGCCTTTGAAGCCCAGCGTTTAGCACAAAAACCATGGCTAGCCCGCACGCTGCTTACGTAAGCAGCTATACATTTTGATTCATTGCGGGATAGCCGCTACCCGTAGCGAGCACGCGCTGTTCACAATACTTTAGAAAGAACCTGGTTCATCATGAAAATTGCAGTATTGCCCGGCGATGGCATTGGTACCGAAATTGTGGCCGAGGCCGTCAAGGTTTTGAAGGCGCTTGATCTTCCGCTGGAGATGGAAACCGCGCTGGTCGGTGGCGCCGCCTACGAAGCATATGGCCATCCCTTGCCGGACGCCACCCTCAAGCTAGCCAAGGAAGCAGATGCCATCTTGTTTGGTGCGGTCGGCGACTGGAAATACGACAAGCTCGACCGCCCACTGCGCCCCGAGCAGGCGATTCTGGGACTGCGCAAGAACCTGGGGCTGTTTGCCAACTTCCGTCCTGCCATCTGCTACGAGCAACTGGTGGACGCTTCCAGCCTGAAACCTGAACTGATTGCCGGCCTCGATATCCTGATCATTCGTGAACTGACGGGTGACATCTATTTTGGCCAACCCCGCGGGCGCCGCACCGCCACCGACGGGCATTTCCCCGGCGCTGAAGAAGCCTTCGACACCATGCGCTATTCGCGCCCCGAGATTGAGCGCATCGCGCACGTCGCATTCCAGGCCGCCCGCAAGCGCAGCAAACGCGTGACCAGCGTGGACAAGGCCAACGTGCTGGAAACCTTCCAGTTCTGGCGCGACGTCGTCACCGAAGTCGGTTTGCAATACCCGGACGTGGAACTTGACCACATGTACGTGGACAACGCCGCCATGCAACTGGTGCGCGCACCGAAGAAATTTGACGTGGTGGTTACCGGCAACATGTTTGGCGACATCCTGAGCGACGAAGCCTCCATGCTCACCGGCTCAATCGGCATGTTGCCCTCAGCCAGTTTGAATTCCAGCAATCAAGGCTTGTACGAACCCAGCCACGGCAGCGCGCCCGACATCGCCGGCAAAGGCATTGCCAACCCGCTGGCCACCATTTTGAGTGCGGCCATGATGCTGCGCTTCAGCCTGAACCAGGAAGTGGCGGCCCAGCGCATTGAGGCCGCCGTCAAGCAGGTTCTATCGCAAGGCTTGCGCACGGCCGACATCTTCAGCACCGGTACCACCCGGGTCAGCACCCTGGAAATGGGCGCTGCCGTGGTCAAGGCTCTGTAGACGCGGCGCCAAGGTGGACATTCCGGTTATTTTGAATATCTGAAAGAACAACATGATGAAAATTGGCAATCTGGTCGGCTTGGTAGGCTGGCGTGGCATGGTGGGCTCGGTGTTGATGGACCGCATGCAGCAGGAGGGTGACTTCGGCCTGATCGAACCCGTGTTCTTTTCAACCTCGAATGCCGGCGGCAAAGCGCCGGTGCAGGCGAAGAACGAAACTACCCTGAAAGACGCTTTTGACATCGACGCGCTGAAAAAGTGCGACATCATCATCAGCACGCAAGGTGGCGACTACACCTCCGAGGTCTTTCCCAAACTGCGCGCCGCGGGCTGGACGGGTCACTGGATTGACGCCGCCTCCACCCTGCGCATGAACGACGATGCTGTCATCGTGTTGGACCCGGTCAACCTGCCGGTGATCAAGAACGCACTGGCCAAGGGCGGCAACAACTGGGTCGGCGGCAACTGCACCGTCAGCTGCATGCTGATGGGCGTGGGCGCACTGTACAAAGCCGGGCTGGTTGAGTGGATGACCAGCATGACCTACCAGGCCGCATCGGGTGGCGGCGCCCAGCACATGCGTGAATTATTGAACCAATTCGGCACCCTGAACGCCGAGGTCAAAAGCCTGCTGGACGACCCCAAGTCCGCCATCCTGGAAATTGACCGCAAAGTGCTTCACAAACAGCAATCCTTGACCAGCGCTGAGACCGCCAATTTTGGCGCGCCGCTGGGCGGCAGTCTGATCCCCTGGATCGACAAGGATCTCGGCAACGGCATGTCCCGCGAAGAATGGAAAGCCGGCGCCGAGACCAACAAGATCCTGGGTCAAGGCGCAGCCTTTGGCACGGCGGAGACCCCGGTAGACGGCTTTTGCGTGCGCATTGGCGCCATGCGTTGCCACAGCCAGGCCCTGACTTTTAAACTTAAAAAAGATGTTCCTACTGCGGATATTGAAGCCCTGATTGCTGCCGACAATGCGTGGGTCAAAGTAGTTCCGAATAACCGTGATGCCAGCGTGCAAGACCTGACGCCAGTGGCCGTCACCGGCACACTGGGCATTCCGGTAGGACGCATTCGCAAGCTCGCCATGGGGCCAGAATACGTCGGCGCGTTCACCATTGGCGACCAACTGCTTTGGGGTGCCGCGGAACCTTTGCGCCGTATGCTGCGCATTTTGCTGGCCGCTTGAACCCAGCGTCGCGTCAACGCCAACGACTTGCCATGCCGCGTAATCACGGTATGCCAGGTCCTTGCCGCTTGACAACATAGAATCACCCGGAACGAACCATGCTTTTGGGTGATTCAAACTTGCAGGCTTTCTCGGCTTGTCAGGCCCTTTCATTGATGTTATGGTCCTTTTCAAGTTTTGAGTACCGAGGCATTTGTTCGCAAAATGAGACTTATTTTTCAGCTGTCCGAACACCGGAGTCCACAAATTGATTGCTAAGTCACATCGCTGGCAAAAAACCGCCCTGGCCGCTGCTGCCGCGGCGCTTTTCGGGCTATGGGGATCGAATGCCGCAGCACTTTCGCTGGGCCGTATCACAGTTTTATCCGCGCTTGGAGAGCCTCTGCGAGCGGAAATTGAAGTTCCGGAAATCAATGCGGAAGAAGCCAACTCGCTGAAGACGGTCGTCGCTTCACCAGAAGCCTTCCGGGCCGCAGGCCTGGAATACAACGCGGCCATGACCGGTCTGCAAGCCACGCTGCAACGGCGCCCGGATGGGCGGGCCTATATCCGCCTGCGCAGCGACCGGGCCATCAACGATCCGTTCGTGGACATGATTCTTGAGGCCCGTTGGGCGTCAGGCCGTATTGTTCGCGACTACACCATGCTGTTTGACCCGCCAAGTTTGCGACAAACAGCACCCCCAACCCCGGCACAAATCCCGGCTCAATCGTTCGTCAATCGAGCGGCAACGCCTGGGTCAGTCCCGCCTGCATCCCCCGGCGTGACCGCAACGCGATCGGCAGAGCCCCGCAAGAGTCCAGTTAAAACGACTGCTCGCACCGCGCCGGCCAAGGTGCCAGGTTCGGACACCGGCAAAGTGACCGTTAAGTCCGGCGACACGGCCGGCAAAATAGCGGCGGCGACCAAACCCGCCAATGTGTCCCTCGACCAGATGCTGGTCGCTTTGTTGCGCGCCAACCCGACGGCGTTCATCGGCGACAACGTCAACCGCGTCAAGGCCGGATCGATCCTGAATGTTCCGACAGAGGAACAAGCCGGAGCAACTGCAGCGGGCGAGGCCACTCAGATCATTGTTGCGCAGAGTAAGGATTTCAACGATTTCCGCAGAAAACTGGCCAGCAACGCGCCAAGCGTCCAAGTGGCCGCAGCCGACCGCAAAGCCAGTGGCAGTGTGCAAGCCACGGTTGAAGACAAGAAACCGGTCACCACGGCGCCCGACAAACTGACCCTGTCAAAAGGGTCTGTTCTGGGTCAACCGGCTGAAGACCAGTTAGCCAAAGAACGCAGTGCCAAAGAGGCGGCCAGTCGGGCCGCTGAAATTGCCAAGAACATCAGTGATCTCAACAAGCTGGGCGTCGCGTCAAGTGCTGCGGCACCCGGTCCAGCGGCATCTGAAGCAGCCCCAGCTTCCATCGCGGCAGGCGTCACCCCCCCGCTACCAGCCGCCTCCGCTCCCGAGGTCACAAGCTCAGCCCCCGTACCACCCGCCAGTGCGCTCGCTGCCGCCGCCAACCCTGCGGCGTCCGCAGCGGCCAAACGGCCCCCTACCGTGCCGGTGCCAGCCGAGCCTGGCCTGGTCGATGGACTGCTTGAAAACCCCTTGCTCCCGGCGGGTGCGATCGGCTTGATCGCCCTTCTGGCTGGTTTTGGCTTCTACCGAAGCAGGCAGCGAAAAAATGCGGCGCAAGTCGACAGCGCTTTTCTGGAAAGCCGCTTGCAGCCCGACTCATTCTTTGGCGCCAGCGGCGGACAGAGTGTCGATACCAGTGACAGCGCCGCCACTGGCTCCTCCATGGCGTATTCACCCAGCCAGCTGGATGCGGTCGACGACGTCGACCCTGTCGCCGAAGCCGATGTCTATCTCGCTTATGGCCGTGATTTGCAGGCGGAGGAAATCTTGAAGGATGCGCTGCGGTCCAATCCCGGACGTGTCGCCATCCATCAAAAATTGCTTGAGATTTTTGCCAAGCGGCGCGACACCAACGGCTTTGAGAATATTGCCGCACTGGCCTTCAAATTGACCAACGGCGGCGGACCTGACTGGGAGCGTATTTGCGAACTGGGTCTGAGCATTGACCCAAGCAACGCCTTGTACCAGCCCGGTGGGCAACCCATCAATCCGGATGGCACACCGTCACAGCCGGCTCCGCTTGAGTTCACCACGCCGCTGCCGGACAGCGCGGACACTCACCCAAGCCAACCCAGCACCCTTGCGGCCGGTGAATCCGTTGATCTGGATTTGGACCTCGATTTTTCACTCGACGAAGAACCCGCCAGCGTCATCAGCGAAACAACCGCCAGTCCTGCCGATTCAGAGCTCCCGGATCTCGACCTGGACTTTGGACTGGCCACGGAAGCGATGGCGCCTTTTGCGCCAGCACCAGCGGAACCCACCCCAGGCACCATCGAGTTCTCACTGCCCGAACCGGAGGTCGCAAAAGACGAACTGCCCCCGCCTTCTGCCAACAGTGAAGATTTCAAGCTGCAGGCGGCCACCAGTTTTGGCGCGACCAGCCCGGTTCCGTTGGCCAGTTCGGAGCTTGAAGAACCGGCCGGACCAGATTTGGGCATGCTCGAGTTTGACTTGGGCTCCCTGTCGCTTGATTTGGGGGATGCACCCGAGGCGGAAGCCACGACGGCACCCACTGTTTACGAAGATCCGCTGGCAACCAAGCTGGCGCTGGCTGAAGAATTCAGGGCCATTGGTGATGATGACGGTGCGCGGGCTCTCATAGAAGAAGTCATCTCGGAAGCATCGGGCGACATGAAAGCCAAGGCGCAACGCGCCTTGAGCAATCTCTGATGACTTCGATATGAACCTGCTGTGAGGCTGGCACTCGGCATCAGCTACAACGGTCAGGCCTACCAAGGCTGGCAAAGCCAGCTATCAGGCCTGACCGTGCAGGACAAACTCGAACTGGCGTTGCGCAAATTCACGACGCAAAAGGTTTCAACCCTGTGCGCAGGCCGCACCGATTCCGGCGTGCACGGCCTGATGCAGGTCATCCATTTCGACACCCCGCTTGAGCGCACCGTGGCGTCCTGGGTCCGTGGCACCAATGCTTTTCTGCCGCGCGACATTGCGGTGGAATGGGCACAGGTGGTGCCCGCCGAATTTCATTGCCGCGCCAGCGCCTTGTCGCGCCGCTACGCTTATATTTTGGTGGAGTCGCCGGTGCGCCCCAGTGTGGACGCCGGCCGGGTGGGCTGGGTTTATCGGCCCCTGGACCTGGACGCGATGCAGCAGGCCGCAGCGCACCTGCTGGGCGAGCACGACTTCACCTCCTTTCGAGCCGCAGCCTGCCAGGCCTTGTCTCCGATCAAAATCATTGAGCGCATTGACATCTCCAAGCGCGGCGCCTACTGGCGCTTTGAATTTGAAGCCAACGCGTTTTTGCACCACATGATTCGCAACATCATGGGCTGCCTGATCGTGGTGGGCCAACGTAAGCAGCCCCCTGACTGGGCGCGGCATGTGCTGTTTGAGCGTGACCGGAACGCCGCTGCGCCCACGTTTTCGCCCGACGGGCTGTATTTTCTCGGCCCGCGTTATGCCCCACATTGGGGTTTGCCGGAACGCACGCCAGCCTTTGATGGATTGCCATGAACCCCATACACCAACGCACCCGGATCAAGATTTGTGGCCTGACGCGCGAAGCGGATGTGGACGCGGCCGTCGCGGCGGGCGCGGATGCCATTGGTTTTGTGCTGTACGAGAAAAGTCCGCGCTATGTGTCGGCTCAACGCGCCGTCGAGTTGGCCCGGCGACTGCCGCCGTTTGTCACGCCCGTGCTGCTGTTCGTCAACGAGAGCGCTACAAATATAGTAGCTTCTTGCGCAGCTATCGCGGGGGCTACAGTCCAATTTCATGGTGAAGAAACACCCGAACAGTGCCTGCAAGCCACCCAGCAAGGTGCCCGGCCGTTTTTGCGGGCGGCGCGCATTCCGCTGGGCGACGCCGGGGTTCACTTTGATCTCGTAAAATACGCGCTCAATTACTCAAAAGCCCAGGCCATTTTGCTCGACGCCCATGTCGACGGGTATGGTGGTGGCGGGCAAACATTCAATTGGTCACTGCTGCCTCCAAACGTCAACGCTCACCTCGTCTTGAGTGGTGGGCTGAGCGCTGCCAACGTGATCGACGGCATTCTGACCGTACGGCCCCGGTGTAAAACCCTGGCGGTCGACGTGAGTTCAGGGGTGGAACTGTCCGGCCCCGGCCACAAGGGCCTCAAGGACCCCGAAAAAATCAACCAGTTTGTCGCTGCCGTACGCGCCGCCGACCAACAACTTGCAGAGATGTCAAAACATGTTTGAGTACCAACAACCCGACCCCCGCGGCCACTTCGGTATTTATGGCGGCAGTTTCGTCTCCGAAACGCTGACGCACGCCATCAACGAGCTCAAGGCCACCTACGCCAAGTACCAGCACGATCCGGCGTTTGTCGCTGAATTCAACTACGAGCTGGCGCACTTTGTCGGGCGCCCGTCGCCGGTTTATCACGCCGACCGCATGAGCCGGGAACAGGGCGGCGCGCAGATTTTTCTCAAGCGTGAAGACCTGAACCACACTGGCGCCCACAAAATCAACAACACCATTGGCCAGGCGATGCTGGCCAAACGCATGGGCAAGACGCGCGTGATTGCCGAGACCGGCGCCGGCCAGCACGGTGTCGCCACCGCCACCATTTGCGCCCGCTACGGCCTGGAATGCGTGGTCTACATGGGCAGTGAAGACGTCAAGCGCCAAAGCCCCAACGTCTACCGCATGAAGTTGCTGGGCGCCACCGTGGTACCGGTGGAGAGCGGCAGCAAGACGCTGAAAGATGCGCTGAACGAAGCGATGCGCGACTGGGTCGCCAACGTGGACAACACCTTCTACATCATCGGCACGGTGGCCGGGCCACACCCGTACCCGATGATGGTGCGCGACTTCCAGAGCGTCATCGGCACCGAGTGCCTGGTGCAAATGCCTGAAATGCTGGCGCAGCAGGGCTGCAAGACGTCGCAACCCGACGTCGTCGTCGCCTGCGTTGGCGGTGGCTCTAACGCCATGGGCATTTTCTACCCTTACATCCAGCACGAAAATACGCGCCTGATCGGCGTGGAAGCGGCGGGTGAAGGCATGGACACCGGCCGCCACTCGGCTTCGTTACAACTCGGTAGCCCCGGTGTGCTGCACGGCAACCGCACTTATGTGCTGCAGGACGACAACGGCCAGGTGATGGAGACGCACAGCATCAGCGCCGGGCTGGATTACCCCGGCGTCGGCCCCGAACACGCGTTCCTGAAAGACATCGGCCGCGCCGAGTACGTCGGCATCACCGACGCAGAAGCATTGGCCGCCTTCCACTACCTGTGCCGCACCGAGGGCATCATTCCGGCGCTCGAATCGAGTCATGCCGTGGCCTACGCCATGAAGCTGGCCAAAACCATGCGCCCCGACCAGTCCATTCTGGTCAATCTATCGGGCCGCGGCGACAAGGACATTGGCACCGTCGCTGACCTGAGCCACGCCGACTTCTTTTGCCGTCCCAGCTGCACCGGTCAATCGGTGAAAGGCGGAGACATCTCGGCCTTAGGTAACGTAGAACACGTCGTGAGGATGCCGAAATGAGCCGTATCGCTGCCACTTTTTCCAAGCTGAAGACCAGCGGCCACAAGGCGCTGATTCCTTACGTCACCGCCGGTTTCCCGTTTGCCGACATCACGCCGGAGTTGATGCACGCATTTGTTGCGGGTGGCGCTGATGTGATTGAGCTCGGGGTGCCCTTCTCCGACCCCAGTGCCGATGGCCCCGTGATCCAGAAAGCCGGCGACAAAGCGCTGGCTGCCGGTATCGGCCTGGTCCAGGTGCTGGACATGGTGCGCGCCTTTCGCACCCAGGACACCAGCACCCCGGTGGTGCTGATGGGCTACGCCAACCCGGTGGAGCGCTACAACCAGAAGCACGACCGTCGCGATGGCCAAAGCGCCTTTGTCGCGGATGCCGCCGCAGCGGGTGTGGACGGCGTCTTGATCGTTGACTACCCGCCCGAAGAATGCGAAGGTTTTGCCGCTGAACTCAAAAGCCATGGCCTGGACCTGATCTTTTTGCTGGCCCCCACCAGTACCGACGAACGGATGCAGCAGGTCGCCGCCGTGGCCAGCGGCTACGTCTATTACGTGTCGCTCAAGGGCGTGACCGGCTCTGGCACCCTGGACACAGCTTCTGTCGAGGCCATGTTGCCGCGCATTCGCCAGCATGTGAGCGTGCCGGTCGGCGTCGGTTTTGGCATCCGTGACGCGGTCACCGCCCGCGCGATTGGCAAAGTAGCCGATGCGGTGGTGATTGGCAGCAAAATCATTCAGCTGATCGATGAAGTGCCCCGCGACCAGGTCGCTTCGGTCGCCCAGAATTTTCTGCGCGAAATCCGGACCGCGCTGGATTCATAATCCACCCCTGAACTGAAACCTTGCGGGACAGACCACTGCACCGCGATAGCGGCGCAAGCTCTGTCCTCAACCCTTTAGGAGACTCCATGAGTTGGCTCGAAAAACTTCTTCCCCCCAAAATTCAGCACACCAACCCGGCGGACCGGCGCAGCGTGCCGGAGGGACTGTGGATCAAATGCCCCAGCTGTGACTCCGTGCTCTACAAGACGGACCTGGAACAGAACCAGAACGTCTGTCCCACCTGCAGCCACCACCACCGCATCGGTGCGCGCGCCCGGCTCAACGTGTTTCTGGACAATGAAGGACGGTTCGAGTTGGGGCAAGAAGTGTTGCCGGTGGATGCACTCAAGTTCAAGGACAGCCGCAAGTACCCCGAACGCTTGAAGGAAGCGCTGGAGAACACCGGCGAGACCGATGCGCTGGTGGTCATGGGTGGCACCGTGCACGGCATTGGGGTGGTGGCCGCCTGCTTTGAATTTGAATTCATGGGCGGCAGCATGGGTTCGGTGGTGGGTGAGCGCTTTGTGCGCGGGGTCCACGCTGCGATTGAGCAAAAAATACCGTTTGTCTGCTTCACCTCCACGGGTGGCGCACGCATGCAGGAAGGCCTGCTCAGCCTGATGCAAATGGCCAAAACCAATGCCTCGCTGACACGCTTGGCAAAAAAGGGTTTGCCGTTTATCAGCGTCTTGACCGACCCGACCATGGGTGGCGTCAGCGCCGGCTTTGCCTTTTTGGGCGACGTGGTGATTGCCGAGCCGAAAGCGCTGATTGGTTTTGCCGGCCCCCGCGTGATTGAATCGACCGTGCGGGTCACGCTGCCAGAAGGTTTTCAGCGTGCCGAATTTTTGCGGACCAAAGGCGCGATCGACTTTATCTGCGATCGCCGTGAACTGCGCAAGACCGTGGCCAGCACGCTGGCGATGCTGCTGCGCCAGCCGGCTGACGCCGTGATCTGAATCGCCTCAGGCTCAGGTGGCGAGCAAGGCCAACCCTTGCAAATGGCCCAGCAAAATCGACGCAATCTGGAGTAGCACCAGCAGCACCAGCGGCGACAGATCGATGCCGCCCACCAGCGGCATCAGGCGCCGGATTGGCGTCAGGGGCGGCGCGCACAGCCGCCCGATCACATCCGACATGACCGACTGGGTCTGCACCCAGGACAAGACGACGTAAACAATCACCAGACCGGTCATGCCGGAAATGGCCAGCCGCAACAGACCAAACGCGGCCAGAATCGGCACGGCAAACAGGCCGCCATCGGCACCTGCCAGCAGCCACAGCAGTAAAAACTGCGTCAGTTCCAGCAGATAGGCGGCGACCAGGCTGGCCATATCCCAACGTCCCAACGCCGGCACCACACGCCGCAGCGGCAACACCAGCCAGTCGGTCAAGGCAAAGACAAAACGCCCCAGCGGATTGCCCGAACGCGCAGACATGGGAATGCGCTGGTACTGCATGTACAACCGCAACAAACAGGCACCGCCAAGGACACCGGCGATGACTTCAAGCAACAAAGAAATAATTTGATAGAGCATGAGAATTGGGGGAACAAACCGCTGCGACGCCCTGCGTGCCAGCACTGTCCTAACTGATTAAGGGGGTGTAAATCTCATTGAATCATAGCGACAGGACGCGGGCCATTTAAAATCAGTGTTTTCGGCCCAAAAAAGCCGTTCACCCTCCTTCCTTCGCTGCTCCAACTATTGCGCCCCCTTCATGTCTGATCAAACCACCTCCCCCGCTCCCCAAGACGAAAACCAGCTCATTTTGGAGCGGCGCGAAAAGCTCAAGGCCATCCGCCAGCAACAGCTGGACGGCAAGGGTGTTGCCTTCCCCAATGATTTCAAACCGGCGGACCACGCCGCCGACCTGTTTGCCGCCCACGCCGGCCAAACCACAGAAGGGCTGATCGAACAAGGCGCCGTCGCCAAAGTCGCCGGTCGCATGATGCTCAAGCGCGTCATGGGCAAGGCCAGCTTCTGTACCCTGCAAGACAGCACCGGGCGCATCCAGATTTACATCAAGGGTGAAGACATTGGCGCCGACCTCTACGCCAGTTTCAAGCACTGGGATCTGGGCGACATCGTGGCGGCCGAAGGCAAGGTTTTCAAAACCAAGACCGGGGAGCTCTCCATCCATGCCAGCAGCGTGCGTCTGCTGACCAAGAGCCTGCGCCCCATGCCGGACAAGTTTCACGGCATGAACGACCAGGAAGTCAAGTACCGCCAGCGCTATGTCGACCTGATGACGGACGAAGCCGCCCGCAAACGCTTTGTGGCGCGCTCTAAAGCGGTTAGCGGCATCCGCGAGTTCATGGTGGGACACAACTTTCTGGAAGTTGAAACCCCCATGCTGCACCCGATTCCGGGCGGCGCCAACGCCAAGCCCTTCACCACGCACCACAACGCGCTGGACCAGCAGATGTTCTTGCGCATTGCGCCCGAGCTGTACCTGAAACGCCTGCTGGTGGGCGGTTTCGAACGCGTGTTCGAAATCAACCGCAACTTCCGCAACGAAGGCATCTCGGTGCGCCACAACCCCGAGTTCACCATGATGGAGTTCTACGCGGCCTACTGGGACTACCAGGACCTGATGACCTTCACCGAGGCCCTGGTCCGCGATGCCGCGCACAAGGCGGTCGACACCTTGCAACTGACCTATGGCGGCAAGCCCGTCGATCTGGCCAAGCCGTTTGAGCGTTTGACGATTCATGAGGCCATCTGCAAGCACACCGAAGCCGGCGAAGCCCTGGAAGGCGGCCCAGGCTTGCGGGTGGACAACGAAGCCTGGCTCATTGGCGCCTTGCGCAAGCTGGGCCTGACGGAGGGCAAACACAAGCTGTCGACCCGTTCGCTGGCCAGCCTGCAGGTCTTGTACTTTGAAGAAACGGTGGAAGAAAAACTGTGGCAACCGACCTTCATCTGCGAGCACCCGGTGGAGATTTCGCCACTGGCGCGCGCCAGCGATCACAAGCCCGGCGTGACCGAGCGCTTTGAGCTCTACATCACCGGCCGCGAATTTGGCAACGGTTTCTCCGAGCTCAACGACGCCGAAGAGCAAGCCGCCCGCTTCCACGCCCAGGTCGCAGCCAAAGAAGATGGCGACGACGAAGCCATGTATTACGACCACGACTTCATTCGCGCCCTGGAATACGGCATGCCGCCAGCCGGCGGTTGCGGCATCGGCATTGACCGCCTCATGATGCTGCTGACCGACAGCGCCAGCATTCGTGACGTGATCCTGTTCCCGGCCCTGCGTCGGGAATCTTAAGGTAAATAGGCCTCTAGCCCCCGTCGATATTGCGCAAGTAGCTATGAATAAAATAGCAATTAAGCCACTCAAATACCTGATTGGTTATGCCGCAGACACGCTGGCACAGGTCGAACAACTTGTCGCCAGCAACGGTCTGGGTGATTGGCTGCTGAAAAAGTACCCGAGCGGCCACGGCGTGCGCACCGACAAAGCGCTGTTTGAGTACGTGCAGGAGCTGAAACAAACCTACCTGCGCGGTGCCGATCCTTTAGCCAAGGTGGCGTTTGACAGCAAACTGCAGGTGGTGCAACACGCCTTGGGCACACACACCACCATCTCGCGGGTGCAGGGCAGCAAACTCAAGTCCAAACGCGAAATCCGTATCGCCGCCCTGTTCAAGGACGCGCCGCCGGAGTTTCTGAAAATGATCACGGTGCACGAGCTGGCCCACCTCAAGGAACGGGCCCACGACAAGGCCTTCTACCAGCTCTGCACTTACATGGAACCCAGTTACCACCAGCTGGAGTTTGAGGTTCGCATGTATTTGACCCACCTGGACGTGGCGGGGACGCGGTTGTGGCAAGTGGCTGCGACCGACTTGACCTGACATTTGTGCACAAGGTTAACCAGTCCGCGTCAGAGGCGACTGCGCAGCGGTTTGAGCAAGTCCGACAGCCCGTTGTGGTCGATCTCGTTCATCAGGACCAGCAGCTGCCCGATTTCCCCTTTCGGCACGCCCTCGCGCGCAAACCAGCGCAGGTAGTCGCCCGGCAAATCGGCAATGATGCGGCCTTTGTATTTGCCGAACGGCATGGTGCGCGTCACCAGCAGGACCAGGTCTTCCGGCTTCATGCTTAGCCGCCCGCTCGTTTGACCACAAAACCCTGCGCTTTGAGCGCCTCGATCACGCGGTCGCAATGGTCGCCCTGCACTTCGATCACGCCGTCCTTGACGGTGCCACCGGAGCCGCAGGCGGTTTTGAGTTGCTTGCCCAAGGTCATCAGGGCCAGCGGATCAAGCGCCAGCCCCTTGACCAGCGTGACGCCCTTGCCGGCGCGGCCCTTGGTTTCACGCGACACCCGCACCACGCCGTCGGTGGCCGGCTTGGCCTTGGCGGAGCTGCACACGCAGCTGGCGCTGGGTTGACGGCACACCGGGCACATGCGGCCACTGTCGGTGGAATAGACCAAGCCACCGCTTGCAGATCTGGATTTCATGGGTGAATGTGCATTTTCAAAGTCATGCCCGATTGTCGGGGATGGCACGGCCGCAGCAAGCCGATAACATGCAGTGATGTGCACCGTGTTGCAGTCTTTGCGGCCGGCCTAGAACCCCGCTATTCTTTTAATAGCTGCCTGCGCATACAGGACGGGGGCTATGTGCCAAAATGGTCAATATACTTATCCAGAGGAACCCCGCTATGTCACGTCCCAGTGTTTGGGCCACCAAGGTGGCCGCCCTGATTAAAGGGGGCAACAGCGAGGCTGCCCTGGCCCAGATCAAAGTGGCCCCTACTGTGAAAGATCTGAAAGATCTGCGCGCCCTGCTCATCAGTTTGAAGCTGCTCGCGCGTCACCCCAATGTGGATGACGCTACCAGCGACATGATCACGGCCCTGTCGTCGCCCCGGCTGCACCGGTCTCCCTGAGACTTTGCGGGACAGCCCGCCGTTCCGCGAAGCGAGCCCGCTCGGTCCTCACCACTTCAAGGCTCAAGGAATCAGGCTGAGCGCGTGCATGTAGTCCGGCTGCACCATCAGTGCATCCCATTCGGTGGCGGGCGTGCGTGGCAACAGCGCGCGGCGGCGCTCTTCGCCAGCTTCCTGCGGCTGCCAGCTGCCTTTGAGTTGCGCCTCGGTCAGGCCCTCAATCAACTCATCCAGCGCCCGGCCGCCCAGCTCACTGTTGGGCAAGCACTGGTTGCAAAGCAACACCATGTCGCAGCCCGCATTCAGCGCCGCCACGGCCGCCTGGGTGTAGCTCACCGGCTGGCCGTCAAGCAAGCGGGCGCCGGCCATCGACAAGTCATCGCTGAAAATGGCGCCGCCAAAACCGAGTTGGCCGCGCAGGATGTCGTTCAGCCACTTGGCCGAGAAACCAGCCGGCCGCGCATCCACCTTGGGGTAGATCACATGCGCCGGCATGATGCTGCTGAGCGTGCTGTTGAGCCAGCCGTAGGGCGCGGCGTCCTCAGCCAGAATCGCTTTCAGGCTGCGCTTGTCCACCGGAATGGCGGTGTGCGAATCGGCCTTGACGAAGCCGTGACCGGGAAAGTGTTTGCCGCAGTTGGCCATGCCGCTTTGCAGCAGGCCGTGCATCAGGCTCTTCGCCAGCAGGCTGACCATGCGCGGATCGCGGGCAAAGGCACGGTCGCCAATAACGCCACTCTCGCCAAAATCAAGGTCCAGCACCGGGGTGAAGCTGAAGTCCACGCCGCAGGCCCGCAGTTCGGCCCCCAGCACATAACCGCAGGCCGAAGCCGCATTGGTGGCCTGCATGGCACCGGCGCCCTCGCCCGCCTTGCCCCCTTTTCCGTCCTGCAGCCACATCTCGCCCAAGGCTCGCATCGGCGGCAAATGGGTGAAACCATCGGTCTTGAAGCGCTGCACATGGCCGCCTTCGTGGTCAACGCAGATCAGCAAATCGCGGCGAACTTTTTTGATCTGCAGACAAAGCTGGGTCAGCTGCGCCCGGTCCTGCCAGTTACGGGCAAACAGGATGATGCCGCCGACCAGTGGGTGCTTCAGGCGTTGGCGATCAATTTTGCTCAGGCTCAAGCCGGCGACGTCGATGATGAGGGGCGCGTGTTGGGTCATGGGGAATCTCACTTAAATTATTCGCTATATATTTAATAGCTGTCTACGCATATTATGCGGGGGCTAGAGGCCTATTTATCGAAAATTTCGACCGTGCAGAAGCTGGCGGCGTAATCGGTTTCATCCGTCACGCTGATGTGCGCGGACAGGTGGCGGGCTTCAAACCAGACCTTCAGTTCGCCATGCAAGACGAGCGTGGGTTTGCCACTGGGCAAGGTCGCCACCTCGCAGCGACGCCAGCTCATGGGGTGGGTCATGCCCAGGCCGATGGCTTTGCTGAAGGCTTCCTTGGCACTGAAGCGGGTCGCCAGGTAGCGAAGACCACGTTCAGGCCAGCGCTCGCTGCGGGCTTTCCAGGTGGCGAACTCTGCATCGCTCAATATCTTGCTGGCAAAGCGGTCGCCGTGGCGCCCCAGGCTGGCGCGGATGCGGCGCACGTCGCAGATGTCGGTGCCAATTCCGTAAATCATTCAATGCCCTTGCGTGATGCAGCGCAGGTAATCCTGCACGGTGGCGCGGTAACCCAGCTCCAGCGCGTCGGCAATCAGGGCGTGGCCGATCGAGACCTCGGCGACGCCGGGGACGGCCTGCAGGAAGGCGCTCAGGTTGTCACGGTTCAGATCATGGCCGGCGTTGACGCCCAGCCCCACCGCCAACGCGGCCTGGGCGGCTTGGGCGAAGCGCACCAACTGCGCGTCCTGCGCGGGCGTCCCCCAGGCGGCGGCATAGGGCTCGGTGTAGAGCTCGACGCGGTCGGCCCCGACCGCCTTGGCGGCCGCCATCGCCGTCGGGTCGGCATCCATGAACAGACTGACGCGCAGGCCCCAGGCATGGGCTTGGGCAATCAAGGGGCGCAAGCGCTCGGCGTCTAGCGGGAAATTCCAGCCGTGGTCACTGGTGAACTGGCCTTCGCTGTCGGGCACAAAGGTCACCTGGTGCACCGGCAGCTTGCGCTCAATCAGGTCGTGCACGCAGTCCATCAGGTTGTGGAACGGGTTGCCCTCGATGTTGAATTCACGCGCCGGCCAGCCCTGTAACAGCAGCGCCAGGTCGCGCACATCATCGGCCCGGATATGGCGTTCGTCCGGCCGCGGATGCACCGTGATGCCGTTGGCACCGGCTTGCAAACACAAGGTGGCCGCGCGCGTGACGCTGGGGATGCCGAGGTGGCGGGTGTTGCGCACCAGGGCCACTTTATTGAGGTTGACGGAGAGCGCGGTTCGCGTTTGCGGGCCGCCCGAAGGCGTGGTAGTCATAGAGGTCATAAGGATTGCAGGTCAATCATCATTTGCCGCGTTCGCAATGTTGTCACGCCGCAATGGTAGTTCAACAGCGTGCGCAACTGGGGTTTGAGCTCGGCCATCACTTCCGAGCAGGCGCGCAAGGTGGCCATGAACGGTGCATTGTCAGCCAGCGAGCGTTGCAGGGCGATCCATTGCGCGCCACTGAGGCTGGCGCGATCCGTCGGGTGGGTCTGCCGCAGGCCGCCTTCGGGCACCAGGGTGTAGCGCTGCTGCGGCGCCAGGTTTTGCAGCGTCATGGTCTGCACGTTCAGCTGCGGCAGCAGGCCGATCTCGCGCAACAGCAGCAACTCAAACGCACGCAAGGCCGATTGCAAGGCTTCGCCGTGCTCGGAGGCAATCACCTGCACCACATGGGCGTAGATGTCGAACAGCCCCGGGTGCGGGTCATCGCGCGCCAGCAACGTCATCAAGAGTTCATTCAGGTACAGGCCGGACATCAAGGCATCGCCGGTCGGCATGACATGGCCGCCCATCCATTCCGCGCCTTTGAGCGTGCGGATTTCGGCATCACCGCCAAACGCCACATGCAGCGGTTGCAATGGCAGCAAAACAGGACGAAAGCTGGACGTGGGCCGCTTGACGCCCTTGGCCACCAGCGCAATGCGGCCGTAGTGGCGCGTCAGCACCTCCAGAATCAGGCTCGACTCGCTCCAGTCATACCGGTGCAGAACGTAAGCGGGTTCGTCAGAGATTCGCTTGGTCGCCACTTAGCAGGTCGCCCAGCAGGCCAATGACGCAACGGCAAGCGTGGGAGCCCGTTTCACCGCCGGGCCGCCCCAAGGTGAAACAACCCCCTCGGGGGGCAGCGCAGCACACGCAGTGGCAAGCGTGGGGGCCACACAACCTTACTGGTAACCGAAGGAGCGGACGCGGGCTTCGTCATCGGCCCAACCGGAGCGCACTTTGACCCACATCTCGATGAACACCTTGCAGTCGAGTGCCTTTTCCAGCTCGACGCGGGTTTCCATGCCGATGCGCTTGATGCGCTCGCCCTTGTCGCCAATCACCATGGCTTTGTGCGTGTCGCGCTCGACCACGATGGTGGCGGCAATCCGCAGCAGGCGCTTTTGGCCCTTGCGCGCAGGCGGCTCCTCCTCAAACTTGTCGATGACCACGGTCGAGGTGTACGGCAACTCATCGCCGGTCAAGCGGAACAGCTTTTCGCGCACGGTCTCGCTGGCCAGGAATTTCTCGCTGCGGTCGGTCAATTCGTCTTCCGCGTACCACCAGGCTTGTTCAGGCAGGTATTTTTCGCAAATGCCCAGCATGCGCTCGATGTCTTTGGCGTTCTTGGCCGACATCGGCACAAACTCGGCAAAGGTGTGGCGCTGCTGCATTTCTTGCAGCCAGGGCGCAATGTCGGAACGGCGCGTCACCTGGTCCAGCTTGTTGGCCACCAGCAACGTGGGAATGTCTTTGCTCAGCAGCGCCAGCACTTTGGCATCGGCCTGGTTGAACATGCCGGCTTCGACCACGAACAGAATCAGATCGACATCACCGACCGCACCGAGCACGGTTTTATTGAGCGAGCGGTTCAGCGCATTGTTATGGCGCGTCTGGAAGCCGGGGGTATCGACAAACACAAACTGGGTCGCACCCTGGCTGTGAATGCCGGTGATGCGGTGGCGCGTGGTCTGCGCCTTGCGCGAGGTGATGCTGATCTTCTGGCCGACCAGGGCGTTCATCAAGGTCGATTTACCGACGTTGGGTTTGCCGACGATGGCGATCAGGCCGCAGCGCTGGCCTTCGACCGGCGCGTCCGCGGGCGCGGCGACGCGCATGCTTTTGAGCATGCTTTCCACATCATTTTGACCTTCAGGCCCCGTTGCATCTGCGTCAGCAGCTATTACTTTAGTAGCATTCATGATTTGGCCTTTGCCTTGATTGTTTGCAGCATGGCGGCAGCTGCGGCCTGTTCGCCCGCACGGCGTGATCCGCCAATGCCGCGCTCTGAAAAATTGAGTTCGATAATCTCACATTCGACGTCAAACGTCTGCTTGTGCGCCGCGCCCTGCGTCCCGACCACGCGGTAGAGCGGCAAATTCATTTTGCGTCCCTGCAACCATTCCTGCAGCTCGGTCTTCGGGTCTTTGCCAATGGCTTCCATTTCCGGGTTGATTTCCACCGCTTTGAACAGGCGCTGCACCAGCGCTTGTGCCGCAGGAAAACCGGCATCCAGGTAAACCGCGCCAATAATGGCCTCCAGCGTATCCGCCAGAATGGAGGGCCGTTTATGACCACCCGAGCGGGCCTCGCCCTCGCCCAGCCGAAGAACATCGGGCAAACCCAGCTCGACGGCCAGCTGGTGCAGCGTATCTTGCTTGACCAGATTGGCGCGAATGCGGGACAAGTCACCTTCCGGCAGCGCACGCAGACGCTCGTACAGCAAATCAGACACCGCCAGGCTCAGGACCGAATCGCCCAAAAACTCCAGCCGCTCGTAATGGTCGCTGGAAAAACTGCGGTGTGTTACCGCCTGCGTCAACAAGGCAGGGTTGGTAAATTCATGCTGCAACCGACGTTGCAACGCCATCAAACCTTCATTCACGCGTGGGTATCTTTCTGTGGGTGCATTATTTGGAACGTCCGCTGTATTTGAGCGTCAGGTAACCCGGACCGGCCAGGTGAATTTCGCGCTGATAGGCAAAGCTGACCACAATCTTGTCGCCTTCTTTGGTCACGTCAATATCCTTGCCGGAGATGGAACTGATGTTGTCAATGGCGGCCGCCTTGTCAAAAATACTGCGCACTTCAGCCACCGAATTACCTTCACGCGCCTTGTTGGCGGCTTTCAAAATCGCCTGGTATTCGATGGCGGTTGGCACAATTTGCGCGCCGATCACCCCGGTGATGGCCAGCAAGCCGCCAACGACCAGAACCCCTAAAAAAGACAAACCGCGCTGCCTGGACCTGAATTGATGCGTCATACAGTTTCCTGATCAGTTAAGAGACAAAATATCAATTGAACGACCCGATGCGCTTCAGGCTGCTGAAGTTCATCCAGACAAAAAATGCTTTACCCACAATGTTTTTGTCCGGCACAAAACCCCAATAGCGGGAATCGAGCGAATTATCGCGGTTGTCGCCCATCATGAAGTAGTGGCCTTGCGGCACTTTGCACACCACGCCTTCCACGCTGTAGTGGCAGTTTTGCTTGAAGACAAAGTCGTCCGCGCCCGGCACAAAGGCGGGACGGTCGTCGTCATTCAGTATGCCGTGCTTGTGCTCGCCCAGCGTCTCTTGGTACTGCTTGAAATAGCGCATCACATCTTCATCAAAGAACTCGGGCAGCGCTGCCGTCTCGATCACTTTGCCGTTGATGGTTAAGCGTTTGTTGAGGTAAGCCACCTCGTCGCCCGGGACACCGACCACGCGCTTGATGTAATCCAGGCTCGGCTTGGGCGGGTAACGGAACACCATCACGTCGCCACGCTGCGGGGGCGTGCCTTCGGTGATCTTGGTGTTGATCACGGGCAGACGCACGCCATAGTGAAACTTGTTAACCAGAATCAGGTCGCCGACCAGCAGCGTCGGAATCATGGAGCCCGATGGAATCTTGAACGGCTCGAACAGGAACGAGCGCAGAAAAAACACGGAAATGATCACCGGAAAGAGCCCGGCCGTCCAGTCCAGCCACCAGGGTTGCGCAAGGATGCGATTTCTGGCCTCCGAAACGTCCATGTCAACTTGGTTGATGCCTTGCTTGCGCAGCTCTTCGCGGCGCTGGAGGGACTCCGCGTCCAGCAGCGCCGCCGCTTTGAAACGCTGCGGCTGAAAGTAAAAACGCTCGGCCAGCCAGTAAACGCCGGTGACGACGGTGGCCAAAAACAACAGCAGCGCAAAGTTGCCTTCGACCAGGCCGAAGTACCAGGCACCGGCGTAGCCGACAAAGCCCGCCAGGATGAAGGAGGTTAGGGCTTGCATTAGCCGTCCACCTGCAAAATTGCCAAAAATGCCTCTTGCGGCACTTCCACTGAACCGATTTGCTTCATGCGTTTTTTTCCTTCTTTTTGTTTGTCCAGGAGCTTGCGTTTGCGCGAAATATCGCCGCCGTAGCACTTGGCAATCACGTTTTTGCGCAGCGCCTTGATGGACTCACGCGCGATGATATTGGAGCCGATGGCGGCCTGAATTGCCACGTCATACATCTGGCGGGAAATAATTTCGCGCATCTTGGCCACGACGGCCCGGCCGCGAAATTGTGACTGCGAGCGGTGCACGATGATGGACAAGGCATCCACCTTGTCGCCGTTCAGCAAAATATCGACCTTCACCACGTCAGCGGCACGGTACTCCTTGAATTCATAGTCCATGGAGGCATAACCGCGCGACACCGACTTGAGCTTGTCAAAGAAATCCAGCACGATTTCCGCCAGCGGCATCTCATAGGTGAGCATCACCTGACGGCCGTGGTAGGCCATGTTCATCTGCACGCCACGTTTCTGGTTGGCCAGCGTCATCACGGCGCCGACATAGTCTTGCGGCATGTACAAATGCACGGTCACGATGGGCTCACGGATCTCGTCCATGCGGCCCTGGTCGGGCATCTTGGACGGGTTCTCAACCATCCGCACTTCGCCATCCACGCCCACCACCTGGTACACCACGCTGGGCGCGGTGGTGATCAGGTCCTGGTCAAACTCGCGTTCCAGACGTTCCTGCACGATCTCCATGTGCAACAGCCCGAGGAAGCCGCAACGGAATCCAAAACCCAGCGCTTGCGACACTTCTGGCTCATAGTGCAACGACGCATCATTGAGCTTGAGTTTCTCCAGACTGTCGCGCAAGCCTTCATACTGGTTGGCCTCGGTCGGGTACAAACCGGCAAACACCTGCGGCTGAATTTCCTTGAAACCGGGCAGCGGCTCGGTGGCCGTGAACGCAGCACCCCCGGTGCCGAGTTTCACCAGGGTCACGGTGTCGCCCACCTTGGCCGCCTGCAGTTCGCGAATGCCGGCAATGATGTAGCCCACCTCCCCGGCCTCCAGCGAATCGCGCGCTTCATTGGCGGGCGTGAAGACGCCGAGGTTGTCGGCGTTGTACATCGCGCCGGTGGCCATCATCTTGATGCGCTCACCCTTGCCCAGGCGGCCATCGACCACGCGCACCAGCATCACGACACCGACATAAGTGTCGAACCAGCTGTCCACAATCATGGCACGCAGGGGCCCGGTCGGGTTGCCCTTGGGCGGCGGAATTCGGGCGACCACGGCCTCCAGAATTTCGTCGATGCCCATGCCGGTTTTAGCGGAACATGGAATGGCATCGGTGGCGTCAATCCCGATCACATCTTCAATTTCAACCTTGGCGTTATCTGGATCGGCGTTGGGCAAATCCATCTTGTTGAGTACCGGCACCACCTCCACGCCCAACTCCAGCGCGGTGTAGCAATTGGCCACGGTTTGCGCTTCAACACCCTGACTGGCATCCACCACCAACAAGGCACCTTCGCAGGCTGAAAGTGAGCGACTCACTTCATAGGAAAAGTCGACATGGCCAGGGGTGTCGATCAGATTCAGGTTGTAAACCTGGCCATCGAGCGCCTTGTATTTGAGCGAGGCGGTCTGGGCCTTGATGGTGATCCCGCGCTCTTTCTCGATGTCCATCGAGTCCAGCACCTGTGCTTGCATCTCCCGCTCTTGCAAACCACCACAGCGCTGAATCAAGCGATCGGCCAGGGTTGATTTGCCATGATCAATGTGCGCAATGATCGAAAAATTTCTGATGTGATTCATCAACGAGGACACTTAAGTGATTGAATTAAAACGATGAGACCAGAAAAAAGGGCGCGTCGAATTTTGACGCGCCCTGAACCAACAATCATTGGCAACTGCGAAGGTTGGAAGTTCATTGTAGGCAAAAAGCCAGAAACGTACAGCCCAAAAAACAGTCACCATGCGTCGTTGCAGAGCAGCAACAAAAATCTTATGCACAACTTATTAACAGTTTTGGTGGATCAAACTCTGGACAACTTGTGGGTGAACTGTGGACTGCCTGTGGAGCGGTGCAGCTCATCCCGTATGGTGGACTTCGGTCCATTCAATATGCCTGTAATCCATGATGATCCGCGTTCATTCTAACCAAAACAGTAATTAGAAAATTCAAAAGTTAGTGGATGCCAACATTGGTCAATCACAAAGACGGGCGAAAAATAAATAGTTCACTGTCTTTTACAGGTGAATCCGATGCAAAAAGGCCCTAAATCCGAGTTCGATTCAGGGTCTTGCAGCGCAAGTTGGCCTTTAACGGGTTAACCGGATCACGGCGTATTGCGCCCATTCGCCGCGGCGAAACAGCACATTGACGGCTTTGGTTTTGTCCAGTTTTTTCACCGCGAGATCGAACGCCTTGACGTTGGCCACCTCCACGTTGGCAATCTGCACAATTACATCGCCCTCACGAAGTCCGGCACGGGCGGCGGCATCGGTGGCGGCTTCAACCTTCACGCCGCCCTTGATCTTGATCTCTTTCTTCTGGGCATCGGTCAACTCGCTCACGGCCAGGCCCAATACCTGTCCGGCACTTGAGGCGGTGGGTTTCTCTTCCTTGTCAGCGGCTTTGCGGGCGGGTTTGTCGGCTTCGATCTCCGCGATGGTGACCGTCAGTTCTTTGTAGCCGCCACGGCGAAACACCGTCAGGGCGCTGCGGGTACCGGGTTTGGTGCCGCCCACCATGCGCGGCAAGTCGCTGGATTTCTCGACTGCTTTCCCCTCAAACCTGGTGATGATGTCGCCGGCTTCAACGCCCGCCTTGTCGGCGGGCGAGCCAACCTCGACACCCCGCACCAACGCACCCTGCGCTTTGCCCAGTCCAATCGACTCCGCCACCTCTTTGGTGACCTGGTCAATCTGCACCCCGATGCGACCGCGCGACACGCGGCCGGACACCCGCAATTGCTCGCTCACCCGCATCGCTTCGTCCATCGGAATGGCAAACGAGATGCCCATGGAACCGCCTGAGCGTGAATAGATCTGGCTGTTGATGCCCACCACTTCGCCACGCATGTTGATCAACGGACCCCCTGAGTTGCCGGGGTTGATCGCTACATCGGTCTGGATGAACGGCAGGTAATCGCCAGTGTCACGCTGCTTGGCACTCACAATGCCGGCGGTCACGGTATTGTCCAAGCCAAACGGGGACCCGATGGCCATCACCCATTCGCCGACTTTAAGCCGACTCACATCACCGACCTTCACGGCCGGCAAACCTTTGGCTTCAATCTTGACCAAAGCAATATCGCTGCGCTTGTCGGCACCAATAATCTTGGCCTTGTACTCACGGTTGTCGGTGAGCGTCACCATCACTTCATCAGCACCGTCAACAACGTGCGCGTTCGTCATGATGAGACCGTCCGCGGAGAGAATGAAACCCGAACCCACGCCGCGTGGCTGTTCTTCATCTTGCGGCTGAGGGCTTTTCTGCCGCGGAGGCTTTTGCGGCATATTCGGGATCGGCAAGCCAAACTTGCGGAAGAACTCCAGCAGATCTTCATCACTGGCCCCCCCAGAACCGGCGCGCGCCGATACTTTTTCAAGTGTGCGGATATTGACCACCGAAGGGCCGACCTGCTCCACCAGATCCGTGAAGTCAGGCAAGGTACGTACTTGGGCCACCGCGGATGTCATGGGCAGCACGGCGACCGAGGCGGTCACAGCCAAGGCCCCCACCAGAACACACGAATGCAACTTCTTCCAATCGATTTGAATCATCATCGCCCTTTCATTGAAAAACAAGTTGGTATATGGTGCATCATTTTTTCCGCTCAAGTCCCTTTGCAAAAATGGCCAGGGTTTGCGGCGGCACTTCACCGACCACCGTCAACCACCAGTCACCGATACGCCGTGTCAGCGTGTGGGTGGCGCCCATGGCGGTCATGCCAGGCTGCGCGTGGTGATCCACATCGAAGGCCTCGACAAATAGCGATACCGACGCCAAGCCATCAGAAAAAATCCATTGCAGGGTGTTCTCATGGCGGGCATTTGCGCCTACTCCCACCGCCCGCTTGTAGCAGCTCATGGGCTTGAAACCAGGCACGGCCGTCTTCAGCACCCACCCCTCAGCGGCGGCCGTGGTTTTTACCAGCCCCGGCTTCTCGACGTGGTAACCCTCGGTGTTGTCCATGAGCTTCGTCAGTTTGGCCATGCTGACTGGCGCGTCCAGTTGCAGTTCAGAAAAAGCCGCCTGCTCCAGCACATGCCCGTCACCGTCCAGCGTCTGTAGCTTGACCACCAGCCCGGACTTTTTCTCGGTCCAGATCCGGTAACCAAAACGCAACTTGTCTTTGGGCTTCAGCTGCACTACATCGGCCTCAAAGCCAGCCACACGCTCGTGGCCTGCCGCCTGAGCGCTGTAAAACTGCGCAATGGAGGAATCGTTTGAATGCAGTAAATT
>Ga0209100_1000143_pt1 | contig 83215 bp, 81 predicted proteins | sample lystaG_FD_185480 | JGI IMG/M metagenome (GOLD analysis project Ga0209100, IMG submission 185480) | Glacier valley bacterial and archeal communities from Borup Fiord, Nunavut, Canada, to study Microbial Dark Matter (Phase II) -... | ecosystem: Environmental > Aquatic > Freshwater > Ice > Glacier ...
GATATGTTTTGTCATATCCATCCATATATCTTACGACACGGGTTGCTTTACCTACACACACAGGAAGAACCCCGGAAGCAAAAGGATCCAGAGTTCCGCAGTGTCCTACTTTTTTCACACCGAGAAGCTTTTTAATCCTGGCAACTACCTGGAAAGAGGTAAGACCAACTGGTTTATTTACATTAATTATGCCTGAAAAGGCATGAATATCAGGTACTATTCGCTCTCCGATAACCATTCACCGGCCTTCTCAATTATTAATTGGGATACATCATGTGCAGATACATTATGCATAGAAAAACCAGCAGCGCGCTGGTGTCCGCCGCCCCCGAAATTCGCAGCAAATGCCGCCGAGTCAAAGGGCGTATGGCTTCTGATATTCACACGAATTTCTCCGTCAGTTGTCTCACGGACTGCAAAAGATGCAACAACGCCCTTGATATCCCGGAGACTTGCTGCCAAACCATCGGATGCATCTTCAGACGCCATGCACTCCCTTATCATATCCTGCGTGACAACAGTCATGGCAAGTTTTCCGCCATGGAAGAACTTCGCGCCCGATAAGGCAAGGGATGTCAGGCGCATACGTTCAATATTGGTAACATCAAATAAATTATACGCATTAATATATACATTGGCGCCGTTTTCAAGAAGCTCTGCAGCAGCCCTGAAAGTCAGCGGAGTTGTATTCTGATACGAAAACCGGCCGGTATCCGACTGGAGCCCTACCATTAGGCAATTAGATACACCAGCGTTTAAAAGCTTCTTTCCTGTCTTCTTTTCGAGAATATGGATCACTTCAAGCACAAGTTCTGCAGTAGCAGCAGCCTTCGGATTAATATACCTGAATCCAAAAGATTCTCCGCTTGATATATGGTGATCCACAACGACTGTAATCATACCGCAGGAATATAATTCACCGCAGCGGCCCATGCGTCCGGATTCGGAACAGTCGACGGCAAAGACAATGCCCTGGTTTTGCAGATAACTATCCATGCTGGCCGGATCAAACACCTCAATAAGTGCAGGTTCCGTATCAATAAAAATCAGTCTTTCAGGAATTGGTTCATCCAGAAAAATTCTTGCCCGTATTCCAACCGACTGAAGAACCAGGGCCATCGCAACGGATGAACCAAGGCAGTCTCCATCGATTCTGATGTGGGGGAAAATCTGGACTTCTTTTGAGCAATCAGTGAGAACAAGGAGTTGCTCTGCGATTGCTTCTGCAATCTCAACCACGTGACTGATCCCCCCGAACGGTCTCATCAATAAGATTCATTAGACGCATACCACGTTCAATGGAATCGTCAAGCACATACTGAAACTCAGGAGCAATACGAAGCTTTATCCGCTTGCATACCTCTCTTTTGATAAAACCGGATGCGCTCATGATAGCTGCCTTACAATCTTCCTTGCCTTTTTCGTCCGCCATAACAGAGAGATACACGGTTGCATGAGATAAGTCATGTGACATGCGAACCTCAACAACCGATGTAAGTAATGGAATCCGAGGATCCTTCACATCTTCTCTGAGTATCTGCGATATAACTTTCTGCATCTCGTCCCCTACACGGGCTGAGCGATCCATTTTCATTATTATGACTCCTTTATGTGCATTCACAGACCGGTACATATGTAAAATTACTTGCGGGCTATCTCGCGCATCTCAAATGCTTCGATTATATCGCCCTCTTTAATGTCATTGAAGTTCTCAATAGAAATTCCGCACTCATATCCGGAGGCAACTTCCTTAGCGTCATCCTTGAAGCGCTTCAGTGAAGCAAGTTTACCTTCGTATACGACGATTCCGGCTCTTACGACGCGCACTTCAGAAGAACGCAGTACTTTACCATCCGTAACATAAGCGCCTCCGATTGTACCCACATTAGATACCTTAAAGATCTGGCGGATCTCGATGTGTCCAAGAATAGCTTCTTCATAGGTCGGTTTGAGCATGCCCTTCATAGCCGCCTGAACATCCTCGATCGCATTATAAATAACACGATAAAGCTTAATATCGACGCCTGTTTCCTTGGCCTTTTCAGCAATGCTTGTTCCTGGTCTGACATTAAATCCGATGATGATTGCATTGGATACGTCTGCAAGAACAATGTCAGACTCTGTGATAGCGCCGACAGCGCCATGAATGACCTTGACATGGACTTCATCACTGGTAAGCTTCTCAAGAGACTGAATAATAGCCTCTACCGAGCCTTGTACATCTGCCTTTACAATCAGGTTCAAGTCTTTAACTTCTCCGGCAGCCATAGTAGCCGCCAGCGTTTCCAAAGACATACGGGAGCTCTTTCTGAGCTGATCTTCTCTCTGTTTGATTCTGCGCTTTTCGACGAGCTGACGTGCGACCTTTTCATCGGTAACCGTATAGAAAATCTCGCCTGCATCGGGCACATCAGGAAGACCGAGAATCTCAACCGGAATGGATGGGCCTGCTTTTTTGACAGTGGCACCCTTCTCATCCGTCATTGCACGGACACGTCCGACAATAGAACCGGTAACAATAGTATCACCATTACGCAGCGTTCCTCTTTGTACAAGAATAGTTGCGACAGGGCCTCTGTTCTTATCAAGCTTGGCTTCAATAACGGTACCCTTTGCCTGCTTGTTCGGATCTGCCTTAAGATCAAGAACATCAGCAGTAAGAAGAACCATTTCAAGAAGATCTTCAATGCCGTCGCCTGTCTTGGCAGAGACCGGAACCATAACAGTTGTGCCGCCCCATTCTTCAGGAATAACACCATGCTGGGAAAGCTCAAGCTTTACTTTTTCAATGTTGGCGCCCGGCTTATCCATCTTATTGATTGCAACAACAATTTCGGTATTAGCCGCTTTTGCATGATTGATTGCTTCAATCGTCTGAGGCATAACGCCGTCATCTGCAGCTACAACAAGAATAGCTATATCAGTAACCTGAGCACCGCGTGCACGCATTGTCGTAAAGGCCTCATGTCCGGGAGTATCAAGGAAAGTCAGCTGTCTGCCTCCCTTGAGTCTAACCGTATAAGCACCAATATGCTGTGTTATGCCGCCTGCTTCTCCCTTAACAACAGCCGTTGAACGGATCCTGTCAAGGAGCGAAGTCTTACCATGATCAACGTGACCCATGACAACAACAACCGGCGGACGTGTCTGTAAGGTCTCATCCGTATCTGCTGTATCATCAAAGAGGATATCCTCTTCCGTTACCTCGACAATTTTCTCTGTTGTAATGCCATATTCAGAAGCAATAAGTGTTGCTGTATCAAAATCAATCTCCTGATTAATGGTCGCAAGCACGCCAAGCTTCATAAGCTTCTTGATAACATCAGCAGACCGCTTCTGTACACCGTCAGCAAATTCCTTAATTGTAATATATTCCGGCAGCTGGACATGTGAAAGTACAGCTTTAGGAATCGGCAGCGGAGCCATTCTCTGATTCTTTCTTGAAGGCCTCCTACCCTTGGATCCCGCCGGATAGAGCTTGTCGAGAGCTGATTCATCGGACAGAATATCTGATGCGCCACGGCCGGAAAAGGCGGCGGTTGCTGCGCGTTTATTAATCGCACGACGATCTGTCAGTGCCGCTGCGGGCTTACTGATATCTTTTTTCACATCTTTGGCAGGTTCTTTTCGGCTCTTCTCATATGCATCTCTAGCAGCGAAATTCGCCTTCTCTTTGCTGATTTCGGCAGGTATATCGGAATGCGGCTTAGCAGGTCCGCGAGCTCCGCCGGGACCACCTGTTCTTGACGCACTGCGTGCGCCATAGCCGTTATCTTCTTTGGATCGGATAAAGTTCTCGTCTTTAGCTCCCGGTCCGAAAGAATCGCGGGAACGGTTTCCGGCAAATCCTCCGCCCTGGGGAGGTCTTGATCCAAATCCTCCGGGGCCCTGAGGACGATTGCCCTGATATCCGCCCGGTGCGCCCTGAGGACGAGGTCCGCCAAATCCGCCTTGTGGAGGTCTTTGTGATGAGAATCCGCCTTCACCGGCCGGACGGGAACCCTGGTATCCGCCGGGTCCCTGAGGACGATTGCCCTGATATCCGCCCTGATAACCACCCTGTCCCTGAGGGCGATTATCCTGATATCCGCCTCCGAGAGGGCGATTGCCCTGGTATCCACCCTGCCCAGAAGGACGATTGTCCGGACCTGAGGCGCCTTGTCCGAGAGGACGGTTGCCCTGGTATCCACCCTGTCCCTGAGGACGGCTGTCGGGACCTGCACCCTGTCCGAGAGGACGATTACCCTGGTAGCCACCTTGTCCAGAAGGACGATTGCCCTGATATCCACCCTGTCCCTGCGGACGGTTGTCATAAGGTGCATTGGGGCCGGACGGACGCGGTGTATATGTTGACCGGGAATCTCCCGGACCTTCTCTTCTTTCAGAATTTCCGTAAGGACGGTCCGAAGGACCGCGGCTTACAAATCCTCCCTGTGACGGAGCCGCCGGAGTACCGGGAGCTGACGGGGCAGAAGGAGAAACTGGCGCAGCTGAAGAAGATGGAGAAGCCGGCTCAGCAGAGGCGGGTGCTTTAACCGCAGCAGCCGGGGCTGCAGCTGTTACTGCAGGAGCTGTTACGGAAGCAGCCGGGGCTGCCGGCGTGTGTGGCATAGCAGGCGCCGCGGTCTGAGTTTTTTCGACAGAAGCCTTTGCTGCCGGTCTTTGCTCTGCGGACTGGACAGGCGCTTTGGGGGCGGCGTGCATATCTTTCGTATTGTCAGAAGGAGCTGCCTGCTTTACGGTATGCGCGGCTGCAGGTTCTGTCTTTGCTGCAACGGGAACATGTGGGGCCGCGGCTGCCGGAGAAGGGGCCGAAACAGGAGCAGGAGCCGCGGGGGCTTGGGGCACAGACACAGCAGCAGCCGGGGCTTCTACAGCCGAATGATCTTCGCTCACCTCTTTGGAACGCTTATTAACACGGCCGACGCGGAGCGTTTTGGTACCTGAGATACCGCTGACAGTTATCCCCGCGCCCTGGGGCTCCTGTATTTCTTCGTGCTTCTTATCTTTGTTTTCCGGTGCCTGAGCACCCTTTGCTTTATTTTCAGTCATGAAATCCTCCTAATTGTTATCCTTCTGCCAACTACCAACTTAGACTATAAACAACTACTCTCCTTGAATCACATCATATCCGGCTTGTAAAAGTTGGATAAGGCGATCTGCAAATCCTTTGTCAAGAACAGCCGCTACTGCGCGGTCCTCTTTCCCAAGGAATTTTCCAAGCTGTTGCCGAGTCGAAAACCGGCAGAAGCTTACACCTGCTTGTCGGGCAAAAAACGCTATTTTCTTCGCGGTTCCCTCCGACGCATCTTCAGAAACTAAGACAAGATATGCACAATCTCTTGCGACTGCCTCAGCAACCGCATCAGAACCGGATACCATTTTACCTGCCCTCTGCGCCAGCCCGAGAAAAGTCAGAATCTTCTGCTCCTCCCTTGCTTTCTGCTCTGAAAGCCCTTCCGTCTCTGGATTTCCTGTTTGTGTCATTCTTCCTCCTGTTACGTTTCTGCCTGTTTTGTTACTGCCTGCTTCGTTTCTGCAACATCCATATATAGATCAGCTTCCTGCAAAAGTGCTTCAATAACTTCAGAAGAAATCTCTGTCTTCAATCCTCTATCGAGTCTGTGTGCCTTGATTGCCTGAGCCAGACAATCTTTATTCCTGCAAAGATAGGCTCCTCTGCCAGGTTTCTTCCCGGTAGGATCTATCATGGCCTGACCATCCGGCATAAGCACCACACGAATCAACTCCGCTTTATTCCTGCGGGTTCTGCATGAAACACACATGCGCTGGGGTATCTTTTTCAAAGAAGGGGTCACCTCCATTATGAGTCGGGCAATTGTTCCGTATCATCCGGGCCCTGGTCCTGATCAAGTATCTGCGAATCACCGAGGTCCTCTGTCTCATCTGAATGATCTTCGCCGTCATCGGCTCCGTCTTCATCTGCGACAGTAAAGCGGGACATAAACTCGTCCTGAATAAGTTCGCGGAACTGTGATTCACTCTTTATATCAATCTTCCATCCTGTAAGACGGGCTGCCAGGCGAACGTTCTGTCCGGCACGGCCGATAGCCAGTGAATACTGATGATCCGGCACAACAACTCTCGCGTTCATCTCACGTGATCCGTCGGGTTTTGTGAAAATATCCGTATCTACCCGAACTACCTTTGCGGGAGAGAGCGCGTTGCTGATAAAAATGGCCGGATCCTGATCCCACTCGATAACATCAACCTTTTCCTGCCCAAGCTCATCCATAACAGTCTGAACGCGCGCGCCTCTCTGGCCTACACAGGCACCAAGCGGATCAACATTCTCGTCGCGGGAAGCTACGGCGATCTTTGTGCGGGATCCTGCTTCTCTGGCAACGGAAACAATTTCCACAATGCCGGATGCTATCTCAGGAACTTCCTGTTCGAAAAGCTTTTTGACAAGATTCGGATGGCTTCTTGATACATATATAACCGGTCTTCCGTTATGTTCCTCTACCTTAAGAATAAGGAAACGCATATGTTGATTGAAGTTATACTTCTCATCTTTCACCTGCTCCTGTTTTGTAAGTGTAGCCTCGGCTCTTCCGATATCGACAAAAACGAATTTGCTGTCTTTTCTCTGGATAACGCCAGAGGCAAGCTCACCGAGTTTTTCGGAAAATTCGTCCTGTATTCTACTGTGCTCTGCACTTCTAAGCTTCTGGTTGATAGCGCTCTTAGCGGCATTGGCAGCTAACCGGCCAAGGGATTCAACAGGAATAGTCAGATCAATTGTATCACCGACCTCAAGCTCAGGATCAATTGCCTTTGCTTCTTCAAGAGAAATCTGCATTTTGGGATTATCTACTACCTCAGATACCGTGCGGACCTCAAATACGTACATCTCACCCGTCTCGCGGTCGATCTCGGCAAAAACATTATCATTCGATTTGGCATCTGAAAACTCGCGCTTGAATGCAGCGACAATGGCTTCTTCTATCGCTTCAAAAAGCACCTCTTCATCAATGCCTCTCTCTTTGGCGAGCAGTTTGATCGCCTCGATCAGTTTCTCATTCATCCTATGGTCTCCTTCCATCATGAAGCATATCTTTCATAATATCCCTATTTATATATGTTACTGTTTCAGTCTGCTTTTCGAGTTCTGTCAAAATTTGATTGTTCTCTTCGCTGAAGCAATTTCTGCATAAGTCACTTTAAATGTCTGGTCTGCTGATTCAATTTCAACCTCTTCCTGAGACGGCTTCGTGATAATACCTATATGACTCTTCTTACCGTTAACCGCGACATAGAAAGTCACTTCCACTTCTTCACCCTCGTGTCTGAGATAATCTGACGGCGTAACAAGGGGACGTGTAAGTCCGGGAGATGATACTTCAAAATAATCCGGAGATTCATGGAGACTTTTGTCAAATACGGGATCTATTGCCCTACTGGCAAGTTCACAGTCCTCAATGGAAATACCGCCTCGCTTGTCAATAAACAAGCGTAGAAAATAGTATGTGCCTTCCTTCTTATATTCGGCATCCACTAATTCAAATCCTAGTTCCTCAACTACGGGCAGTGCAAGATCAAAAGCCTGCTGTGCTACGTGTGAGCGAATTGACATAAACTCCTCCGTTTTCATTACAAAAGAAAGAGCGGGATCAACCCACTCTTCATCCAAAACTCTACATTACGGATAAATTTTACCACTAATATGAAAAGAGTGCAATAAGATACAGCCAATCCGAAAACTCTTACTATATACAAGATACATTTATACTTTCATAATAAATAAACATGTAAAAAACCAGTGTTTGCTATTCATTTTAACAGGAGAATCGGGTAGAATGGAATAAATCCAATAATTAATGTTGGATAATCAACAAAAGGGAGATGATGCCAATGATAAAAGTAATCGCAGGTGCCAAAGGCACCGGAAAGACAGCACAACTTGTTGACGACATCAACGAGCAGGCAGTCCAGGAGAACAATAACATTGTGTGTATTGAGAGAGGAAATCGCCTTGATCGTTTGTTGAAATACAAGATCCGCAAGATAGACGTTGACGAGTATCCTTGTGAAGGGTATGATCAGCTTTTAAGCTTTATTGCCGGAATCAATGCAAAAGATTACGATCTGACTCACATTTTTATTGACAGTGTTTTCAAAGTCGCCAAGAACGATAATCTTCAGGATTTCGCACTTTTTCTCAAGAAGCTTGAGACTTTTCTATCCGACAGTGCGTTAGTAGTGACGATCATTTGCAGCAAAGATTCTGATACTCTCCCTGTGGAGATACAGAAATACTGCTGATTTTTTTGCCGCATTATCAGTAAATCAAGGGGGCGTTGTTCTAAAGACAGCGTCCCTATCTTTTTAACTTCAATTATGTTATAAATATTTTACATATAATATCTATCATTTCTATTATCTATTATTTATTATCTATTATTCATGAGTAGGAGGAATTTGTATGTGGAAAGAGTTTAAAGCCTTTATTTTTCGTGGAAATGTCATGGATTTAGCAATTGGTGTTGTCATTGCAACTGCATTTACTGCTATCGTCAATTCACTTGTTAAGGATATCATTATGCCGTGCGTAGGAATGCTGACATCCGGAATCGACTTCCTTTCCCTCAAACACGTCCTTAAAGCAGCTGTTTTGGATCCGGTCACCAACGAAATCCTGACTCCTGAAGTAGCTATCGGGTACGGTATCTTCATCAACGCAGTTATCCAGTTTATTATCGTTGCCGCTGTAATTTTTCTGGTAGTAAAGCTTATTACCAAGGCACGCACCAAAATGGAGCAGAAGCTCAAAAAACCGGAAGATGTCGAAGGTCCGACCGCGGCGGAGATTCCTGCCGATGTTGCTCTGCTTTCCGAAATCCGCGACCTTCTGAGGTCACAGCAAAAGTAATCTCCTCTCCTCCTCAGGGTAGTAAAGGTCAGACTTTCATTTCTTTTCTTGTCGATTTAGGACTATTATCCGGGAGCGGCTGTTCGCGTGTTGTGCTTCACTGCAAATCATGGTACGTTAGGAGAAAATGCGTGGAGGTAGTGATTATGCATCAGATTTTATCCGTACTTGTTGAGAATCATGCAGGTGTTCTGGCTCGTGTCGCCAACCTTTTTGCGCGGCGGGGATTTAATATCGAAAGTCTCGCAGTAGGAACCACGCAGAATCCCGAGATCTCTCGAATTACCGTCAGTGTATGTGCGGATGACGAGCAGACAACTCAAATTGTCAAGCAGCTGCATAAGCTTCCTATTGTCCTGAAGGTTAAGCGTCTTGAACCTGACGCCCACTTCACGCGGGAACTCGTCTTTATCAAAGTAACCTGTGATTCCGTAACCCGTACCTCAGTCATGCAGATCGTTGATATTTTCCGAGGACATATTGTTGACGTCTCTTCCAGCACCGCAACAATTGAGATTTCGGGAAATGAAGATAAGATCACTGCACTGACAGAGCTTCTTGCACCTTACGGAATATTGGAAATGGTCCGGACAGGTCTTATTGCAGTGGAGCGCGGCGAACGTGTCCTGTCTTTGGATTCCTGATGGAGTCACGACAGAATTGTCTCAGTCAAATCATATCAGGTTTGAAATATAGTAACTTGACTTATCATCTAAAGGAGGCCTCATCATGAAAAAAGTTTACAAAGACGCTGAATGTCAGACTCATGCCTTAGACAATAAGACTGTTGCCATCGTCGGATACGGCAGTCAGGGTCACGCACACGCACTGAACCTCAAAGAAAGTGGAATAGATGTTATCGTTGCACTATACGAAGGGTCAAAATCCTGGAATATTGCTGAGAAAGCAGGCCTGAAAGTTATGACCACGGCAGAAGCGACAAAAGCTGCTGATGTAGTTATGATTCTTATCAACGACGAGAAGCAGGCTGACATGTATGAGAAAGATATTCTTCCTAATTTGAGTGAAGGCAAGGCCCTTGCCTTTGCACATGGATTCAACATTCACTTTCAGAGAATTGTACCTCCCACGAATGTTGATGTATTTATGATAGCGCCCAAGGGTCCCGGACATACTGTTCGCTCTGAATACCAGATCGGACGCGGTGTTCCCTGTCTCTATGCTGTATATCAGGATTATACCGGCAACTGCCGCGACATCGCTTTTGCTTACGGACATGGTATCGGCGGCGGCCGTGCGGGACTTCTCGAGACATCTTTCCGGGAAGAAACAGAGACGGATCTTTTCGGCGAGCAGGCCGTGCTTTGCGGCGGTGTTTCCGAACTGATGAAGGTCGGATTTGAAGTGCTCTGCGAAGCAGGATATGATCCCGAGAATGCCTATTATGAATGCATGCACGAGATGAAGCTGATTGTTGATCTTGTATACCAGGGTGGTCTTACCCGTATGCGTTACTCGATTTCCGATACCGCAGAATATGGTGATTACTGCATTGGCAAACGCATCATCACTGATGAGACAAAAAAGGAAATGAAGAAAGTTCTTGCAGAAATTCAGGATGGAACATTTGCCAGAAACTGGATTCTTGAGAACCAGTGCGGCCGTCTCAACTTCAATGCGCGCCGTCGTCTCGAATCAGAACATCCAATTGAGAAAGTCGGCAAAGAACTTCGTGCCCTTATGAGCTGGAACGAACCCCAAACCTGATAGGTAAGCCGGAAAACCCAAATAGCATAGCAGGCAAAAGAAGTGCCGTATCAGAAAAATCTGATACGGCACTTCTTATCTGTCATTTACTTTAAAGTCAATGTCATTTCTGAGCAAAAGATTCTTATGCCTTCCAGAGACCATGCAGATTACAGTATTCATATACTGCAAAATCAGTCGTTCCAGCAGGAAGAGTAAATATGGCCTTAGGTGCATCTGCAGGCGTCAGATATTTAGTATAGACTTCTGAATCTGTTACGACTGCGATCCACTGGATGTAATGTTCCGGCGTCATAGGATGGGCCACACTTCCGACAGCTACTTCAATTACTTCACCGAGAACTGTGACAACAGGAATATGCTTTTCTTTAGCAGCTGTATCATTCTCACCGGCAACTAAAAGAAGCATCGGTTTACCGCAGCAAACAAGTTCTCCGCCGCCATCATTCATAACAGTAATGATATTTCCGCAAATCGGACATTTAAAAACTTTAAAATCGCGTGCCATACAATCTCCTTATATTCCTGACATTTTTTAATTACAGCATAGATCCGTCGACTTAATAATTCTTGGCCTGAATTTCAAAATGTGCCTGCGGGTGCTTGCAGACAGGGCATACTAACGGCGCTTTTACAGCAATATGAATATGTCCGCAAACATTGCACTTCCATACAACAATGCCGTCTCTCTCGAAGACTTCGCCCTTTTCGATTCGTTCGGCAAGTGCGAGATATCTTGCTTCATGTTCTTTCTCAATAGCCAGAACGCCTTCAAATGAGGCGGCGATCTGGTTGAAGCCTTCTTCGCGCGCATCAGCTGCAAATTGCTTGTACATTTCTGTCCACTCATAATGTTCGCCTGCCGCAGCATCAATCAGATTTGTCTTGGTGTCAGCAACTTCGCCGCCATGAAGAGCCTTGAACCAAAGTTTGGCATGCTCTCTCTCATTGCCGCTTGTCTCAGCAAAAATATTAGAGATCTGGACATAGCCTTCTTTCTTCGCTTGAGACGAATAATAGCTGTACTTATTTGTAGCCATCGACTCTCCTGCAAAAGCAGCGTTCAAATTCTTTTCTGTTTTTGAACCCTTTAATTCCATTTCCTTCTCCTCCGTATATTAATATATTCTGGAGTGCAAATGCACTGATCCAGCTCTGCAATATTCTTTTCTCCCGTCAAAAGAAAAGAGGCTTCTATGTGTTCTGCTTGCATGTGCAGCAAAGACCCGTTGCCCGTACATCAAATTCCTCCATCTGAAATCCATCAAGAGAACCTGGTACAAGACATCCATCAAGTGAAAAATCAAATACATCACCACATTCACGGCAATAAAAATGACCGTGATCATTGGTATACCCGTCAAGGCGCACCTCACCTCCACCCGTTCTGACAACTCTCACAAGTCCCGCTTTAGTAAGCGTATCAACTGTGTTATAGATAGTCGTCTTAGACAGCGATGGATTATCAACCTTAAGTGCATTATATACCGTATCAACGGTCGGATGTATCCTATTTTCGAGCAGAAATCGATAAACACTTATTCTTTGGGGTGTTAAGCGAATCTCTCTTGAGAAAAAACGATTAATTATTGTTTGTACGACGTCAACTTCGCTCAATTTCAGTCCCTTCTTTCATGTTGTAATCTTTCCATTATAATAATGCTTACCATCTAATTTGTCAATTTTTATTGCAAAACACATGCAAAATCTAATCATCGTATATTCACTATTTATTCTTCTTATTTTTCTTATTCTTTTTCTTATCCTTCTTACCGGATTTGTCTTTATCTTTTTTCTTAGACTTTTTTAAATCAAGGCTGTCGGAAACCTTTTCCGGAGCCACAAAAGGAATGATTTCAGGTGCTTTTTCAACCGCTGCGGATACTATGGGCTGAGAAGGAATTTTGGGGGATGTACGCAAAACAGCTGCAGGTGACGGGGCGGATTTTGTTCTTTCCGCCGTTCTTTTTACAGGCTGCCCTTTTATTTTCCGGACTTGAGAACCTGCCGTTTCCTGACTTTGAATATTTTTAGAATTCTTCTTCAGCATTTCAAAAAAATCAATAATGTCTTGAATTCCACTGTCTGACAGATGATAAAAAACCCAGCGTCCGCTTTTTCTGGCTTCCACCAGATTATTTTCCAGAAGCACATTCATGTGATGAGAGAGTGTGGGCTGCGTAATCGGAAAAAATGACAGGATATCCCTCGCGCAGAGTTCTCCGCGATCTGCCAGCAGACGCAGAATCTGCATACGGTTAATATCAGATAGAATATGAATCACTTCATATGGCCTGTCTGATGCCTGGTCTTTAACTTTTGTCATTTTTCTTTCGTTCATACCGCACTTCCCTCTTCCCGCTTATCACGAAATAAGCTGATCTTTCAGAGCCTCTTCAAATTCTGCAAGGTTTGCACAAGCAACTATCTCAGTGTTCTCTTCAAGCAGTATTTCCTCTTCTCCTCTTACCAGTACGGTAAAAGGTATTCCCATTTTCCGCATAAGAATGAGCTGAAAATCTTTGCTTTTGCGTGAACTCAAGTATCTGTCGAGCATCCGGATAACCTGTTTGGCATCTTCCAGATATATTCCGGAAAGTCTCATCAGATGATCCACAACATATATTGCAAACACATCATCAAATTTAAGATCCTGCTTATAAGGAAAAACCGATGTATATGCAGTAATCGCAAGTTTGGTTACCAAATGAAGACTCTGAAAATCACTCATTGGTATCTGAAAACTCTTTACGTTGGGCGAAAAAATCTCTTTGAGCTGTTCTGTCGACAGTTCGCCCTTGAGCTCCTGAATTCGCCCAACACGTGTTAGAATTCTTTGCTTCGGGAAAAATGTCTCTTGTCCGGTATGTGTCGATTTATGAATAAACCAGGCTTCCGGAATAAGATCCATCCTTTTCCAACGGTAAAGCGTGCCATAGGAGATTCTGGCTTCCCGTAATAATTCTCTCTTTGAAATCAATTCTTCATCAGCCATATTGTCACCTCATACAAATTTAAAAGCTGCAGTGTATAGATAAAACTACACACTACAGCTTGATTGTACCGTAACAATGTTACAGGCTATGTCCTGTCATATGGCAGAATGCTTGCCGCTTCGAGACAGATTAAAGATTTAAGAATGTTTTGGCGAAAAAATTGGCCAAATTAGCCCAGTTGTTCTGATCAAAGAGCTTAAGAAGCAAATTCCGGTCAAAAACAAACGCTGCAACGAATGCAATACAAAGCAGCAGAATGAATATGAGCCAGTATATAAAAATCGCTCTTGAAAGGCTCTTCTTATTCTTGTTCTTACCTGCAAGCGCGTATATCAGAAGATAAATCCATCCAATAACCGGAATACATGTAAGGAAGAAATACCAGAATATTCCGGCCGTAGACAACGGCTTGAATTCTTTGGGAATGACAGGTTCTGCCGGCTTCTTCGCCAAGGTCTCTGACTGGGGGGCCACAGAATCCGGCTTTACTGCGCCGGGTCGTCCCGTAACTTCCTTAACCGGTACCGCAGAAGCTGCGGGCGGAACGGAAGCCGGAACCGAAGCTGAAGAAACTGTCGCTGACGAAGCTGCTGCAGCGGATGGAACAGGTGTCGGAACAGTTTCGTAAACGGATGCAGCAAAAGGTGACGCAGCTGCAGTTGGGGCGACAAAAACGGATGGCTCAGGACTTGTATAGGATTCAGGCATTGTCTCTTTAAGCGGCGAAGGGGTGACAAATATGTCCTCCTTTTCCGGCAAAATATCAGGATCTTCAGATGCTGCAGAATCACGGTCGGATACGTTAACAGAAGATACATTACTTTGCAATTCCTGAGATGGTATTTTACTTCCGCAACTCGGACAAAATGTGTAATCATCTAGATGTTCCATATGGCAGTTTGGACAAATCATTCCGTATTCCTCCTTTGCAAACAGCAAATATATATTTCTCTATTTATTATATCATAAGCATAATCAAAAATCTGTGCACTTACTTTGCACATAAACATCGGCAAAAAATCTTTTCAATAATTTTGCAGCAGGGTGCCGTTCAAGCCGCATATATCCCATGATTCCAATTTGTCTGCTGTGTTTTCGTCTGTCAGGCGCAAAACAACAGCCCCGCCGTAAGGCACGGTAAATGTCAGTGCATCATTAAGATTTGTTTTTGTAATGGCACAGAGAATACAGCGGATTACTCCTATATGTGTGACAATTACAATGTTTTCCGTTGTTTCTTTGACTATCGCGCCAAAAGTACAAACCGTGCGGTTCTGGCAGTCAACAAATCGTTCGCCCTGATTGTCCTCAAACGCAGCTAATTCTTTGATACGTCTCCCATAAGCTTCCGGGTATTCCTTCTGAATGTCACTAAAAGTCATATTCTCCCAGGTTCCCATATCAATTTCGGTCAAATCAGGAACGGGAATTACCGGGATGAGATTATCTGAAAGAATTTCAGCGGTTCTCCGACAGCGCTTCAGGGGACTTGTATATATAGTCGAAATTGACTTGTCAGACAGATAATTTTTCAGCTCTGTCAGCACGGAAATTTGCGTCTCAGAAAGAGGACAGTCATATCTTCCGATGCAGCGGCTCAATTTTCCCTCTAATTCCGGAATGCCGTGTCTGACTAAATAGATCTTACGCATATTCACCCCCTTTTTCGATGAAGCTTCTCATTCATTTTACCTTTTGCTATACTTAAGTCAAATGATACGTAATAAGGAAAATGTATATGATTACAACAGTTACCATGAACCCGGCTATAGACCGGACAATCACTGTCAAGCAATTTACATACGGAGACGTTAACCGTGTCTCAGCGAGTCGTGAAGACATGGGCGGAAAAGGAATTAACGTGTCACGGATTCTTCTGACCCTCGGATCAGACAGCACAGCTATCGGCTTTATCGGCAAATCCAATTATACACTTGCGGACAAACTGCTTCGGGCAGATGGAATTCCGACAAATTTTGTATTTGTAAATGCACCTACCCGCATTAATATGAAGCTTCTCGACAGCAGTAAGCATACGACAACGGACATAAATGAAGCTGGCTTTGCCGTAAGTGAAAAGGAACTGGACGATTTACGGCACCTGATCGATATAAGTGCAGCTGCCAGTTCCTTTATCGTCTTCAGCGGAAGCGTACCCAAAGGTCTGCCGGCAACGATTTATCGGGATTTGATCACAAGGGTGCCCGCCTCATGCAAAACTGTACTTGATGCCGACGGAGCGCTTCTGATGAAAGGTCTTGAAGCAGAACCATTTCTTATTAAGCCAAACATTCATGAGCTCGAGAGCGCACTTGGCCGCTCTCTTGACGGTAATCCGGCAATCGTTGAGGCCGCCTGTGAATTGATCCGTCAGTACAATATCACCTATGTTCTCGTATCGATGGGTGCAGACGGAAGCATTCTGGTTAACAAAGATCAGGCCGTATATGCGGCCCCTCTTACCGTCAGCGTTAAGGGCACAGTCGGCGCGGGTGACTCCATGCTGGCGGGCTTTATTCATGGACTGTCAGAAAATTACAGTCTGTCTGCAGCACTCGCATGGGCAACTGCTTGCGGCGCCCTGGCTGTAAGTCAGGAAGGAACACAGGCTTTTAAGAAAGAAGAGGCGCAAAAACTTGCAGCAGCAGTACATATTTCAACCATTGGTTGATCATTAATCTCAGCGGTACAGGGCAGAGATCAAAAAGCCATACAAGATATAGTTTTACACATTAATAAGCGAATGCTTTAATGCCGAACCGTCTGCAGAAATGAAAAATCCACCCTCCTGTGCGTAGATTCCGAAGGATTGCATAACAATCCGGGAACCTGACATAGCACACAGGAAAATGGATTTAATTGTTTGGTGGGTAGTACTGGAATCGAACCAGCGACCCCTTGCATGTCAAGCAAGTACTCTAACCAGCTGAGCTAACCACCCAAACGCTAGATTATTATAATGGATGAGGTGTTTTCTGTCCATAGTTTTTTATTTTTTATTTGTAAGGTTTTGACCCGGATCGCCTGCCGCTTATCTATAAAATCGCTATTGCGCAGTTATTTTTGCAATAATAATCTGACCGGGCAACAAACTGATACGGTTATTCCGCTGCCCGAGCTTAATTTTCTCTATAAAAACACCTTCACTTGAGTACCTGTACACATATTCACCCTTAAGGGACCAGTCTGCCTCCAAAAGAAAAAGTTCAGTTAGATCTCCGGTATTGGCAACAATAGCCCGTATCTGGCTGTCGAATTCATACGCATAAGTAGTCAGTGTGCTCTCGGCGTCCGTAATCTCTTCCGAAATATCTGCCGTACTTTCTATCGCAGTACCGGCTTTTAGAACAGATGACGTAATCGGCTGTCCCTTAACTGAATCGCAAAGCAGGGAGCAGACGTTGAGCAGCGACATATTGTTCGATGCTGAAATAGTCTTCTCAGCTTTTGTGCTGCCCTGGGCGCCAAACATTAAGGCCGTATCGACATCCGCACTGCTTTGGCTTACTGGAAGATCTGCCATAACAATATATGTATGGTCTCCCAGGTCTGAAAGAAGAGCTTCAACATAGTCTGCAGCGGTAATCGCGTCAGGCACAAAGGTCTCCTTACTGTCATCTGCAGCCGTCTGAAGAATTGACAGACTGCAGGATCTTATCCACTCAACAGCACCCTCCTTAAGCGTTGAGGGCGTTCTGGGAAGCGAATCAAAGTAAGTTGCATATCCTGCTGATACAGCCTCATCAAAAGACAACACGGACGGTACAGCTTCAGTTTGACTCAAATTTGAAACCGAAAGACTGCTTGTATGGAAATCCGCTTCTGACAGCATAGTTCCTCCATCGTAGACCATACCGTCAATGAAGGAAAACTTATCTTTGATATCTACATAATAGGGTGATGACTGTATAGAATTCATAATATAGTCAACATATGCCCCGCGTTGGAGATCAGTGGAGAATATTCCGTCCGGATCGGATATTTCAATGGTCAGATGAGAAAACTGGATGCTCCATGGAACCGCCGTACCATTCTCCATACGCAGCTTGCCGTAAGGATCAGAAATACTACCGCATAAATAACCCATCAGATTATCAATAGTAGTCTGACTCGCAGCCGATCCGATAACCAGCCATGGGTCAGACTTGGCAGCAGATACAAGGGCCAGTGATGCTTCGAGTGAATTGCACCCTGTCGCCTTAAATACTGTACCGTCCCTGATAATGCCCTCATTACCTGTTGTAAGCTCCCAGGCCTCGGAAGAAACACCCATGCGCCCCAACCCGACATTATCCAGACGAATCAGGACAGGAAGCACATCGGATATGGATTCAGTAAATGAAGCAGGAAGACTGCTGTCTGCATTGCTTTCAAGACCGAAATAGACCTTATCAATATCCAGAACCCCTTCTCCTGTAAAACCTATGTTAAAGCGGATTTCACCAAAGTCTTCTCCAAGAGCGGCAGACGGAGCAAAAAAGGTATATGTGTATTGTCGCCACGAACTTCCTACATCAGTAAATGTAGTCCCTAATGAAGTAAAATTGCCGGAAATCCATGACATGACTTCACCGTTTTTTATGCCGTCCTGCTTAAGCCATACCTTAATCTGATATATCGTACTATTTTGAAAAGGAGAACTTCCGGCACCGGCAATTACCTGCGAAGCATAATGGGACTGATCCCCTGAAGCTGTCACGGATCCCGTCATGTGCAAAGAAGAACTTCCCCCGCCCGAAGGAGCAGCATCCTGCATTTGTATCGCGGTTGCGTCCCCCATGCCCACCCACAGGTCATCCTGTCCCTCAAAAGACGAATCTATTGCAAGAGCTGCATCTGATGATTCATCCGAGGAAACAAGAGACTGCGATGCTACGGAACGCTGCAGGAAACACATATCACCTGCCTGAAAAATATTTTCGCTCTGCACATCATCAAATTCAATACAAGTATAGAGTTGTGTCGTCTGCGACGTCACGCCTTGTGAAAGAATTATTTTGCCGGTTGAAGTCTGACCAATTTCGTTGATTTCTTTGGTTGAGTTTACAGTCAAAAGCTTCCATGTATTTCCGCCGTCATTTGAACAATAAAGCGAGCCGCTTCGATCCATAATGACGATTTCTCCGGTAGAAAGAAGCATGATATGTGATAAAGATAGAGGATTTCCGGATTCATTGACAGCCAAATGGGAAGAAAACGAAAAAAGACCGGTATCTGCAGAATAGGTTCCGATTGCTATCTGACCCTGATCTCCACCAAGAATAAACTGCCCGTTACGATAATCGGCACACTGCCAATTAGGGGCAGTGATAAATGAAGGGAGCTCATCTGATTTCAGCTCCCTGAAAAAAACGCCGTTTGAAGTTGTGAGTATTTCACCGTCTGTACCTGCGATAATCATGGTGCTGCCATCGCTTGCCGATGACAAAAGATCCTGTGACGTACCTGACAAAATACTGGTAACCTCGCCTCCCGAACACAGAAGAATGGTTCCTTCATCACCGGATGCAATTCCTATCTTGCCTATCGAGGAGACGGTATTCATTGCGTACAGCGTTTCAGTATCCGGAGAAAAGACATTCCATGTTATTCCATCAGCAGAAAAAGCAAACGAACCCGTTTCTGTCACGGCATAAAACCGGTCCGACACACCGGAGCTTGAAACAAAGTTCCCGGAAATGCCAAGATCAATAATTGTAGGCTCTGATGATGTTATGTCGCTTATCAGAAGACCCTTATCTCCGACGGCCACGGAGACAGTTGCTGACGACGAAAGAGATGTTACATTCTGTCCCTCTGCAGCACCTGAAGGAACCGTAAGCGGAGTCCATAATCCCAGTTGGTTCGTCCTGAACGTGGTAACTGCAGCCTGCATTTTGGGTACTAACTGCCCAGCTTCATTGAGAGACATAATGCGAACCGTTCCGTCGACAAAAAAACCGTCTTCATAAAACGTATCCGTCTCACTGTCTGACTGTACATACACGGCATTCTCTGTTCCACCGGAGACAGTGTAAACCTGGTCAAACTGCAGATCTTCGAAGGATGGATTTTTAAGTAGATTCGATGTCGGGAGATATGACAGATTCAAGCCAACCCCTTTTACTTCATTTCCGGTATCTCCGGCAGATACCGAAGATATATGTACGGTCGGCAGATCAGAATTCGAGCCAAAAAGTCCAAGTGAAATAATCAGCGCGCCTGATACCAGAAGCAGCGTAAAGAACACAATAATTGATACGACAAAGGGTCTTTTGTGAATTCTCTCAGGCAGACGCAGCATGACTATCCCCCCTGTGCCGTCTTCTTCCTGTAACTATTTCTGAGATACAGGATACACATAACGCCGCCGAAAACGAAAAATATCTCGATGACTGCGATTGTGTTGAGGAAAGACTGATTGTCGGCAAAAACAACTGGGAAAATACCGCCCAGCAAATTGAAAATAATATGGATTATGATTGAAAGAAATATACTGTTGGAATACAGATACACATATCCAAGTATCAAGCCGCAAACCAGCGCATACCCAATCTGAATGGGCTGAATATGCATGGTTCCGAAAATAAGCGCCGAAAGAATGACCGCTATATCAGATCGCATGGTCGAAAGAAACTCCCCGAGAATTATACCTCTGAAAATAAGTTCCTCAATAACGGGAATACAGATACCCACACCAATATAATATCCGACAGCTTCAAGTCCAACAGTAGTATTGGGCAGGGAGGTATTGGCAATGTAGTCATTCATAATTTCATTAAGGAGGGGAAAATGTGTCGCCAGTGATTGTATTCCAACCATATAAAGAGACACAATCCCAAGCGTGGCAAGCGCAATGGGAATTGTCATGAGCCACTGCCGCCGGGACGGAATATCCCTCTTCACTGAGATTCGTGTCCCCTTTGAGACAAATAACCAGATAGATAAAGACAAAAACATCAAAACAGATAACAAGGTAAGATAAGTTCCATAGTGGATGGACAACATGGTAATTGTATCCTGACCCTTAAAAAAGGGAGAAATCAACGAAATAGAAATCATTTGGACAAAATAATATAGTGCCACTCCTGCGAGCGGCACTAAAAAAGTCCTTATCCGGAATGGAAGCGGCTTATTCATAATTAATACCCTGCTTTTGTCGGAGAAGAAGTAAAGCGCGACATGAACAAATCAAAAGAAGTATCCAATTCATGCTTATCTTTGATCGAAAAAAAGTACTGATCACCGTTTGGGGCAAATTCAGTACGCATGATAACAAGCTCCGGGTCGGCATGATTCCCATCATCCGGTTCGTAGTTATACATAACAACATAATCTCTTCCGGACAAAGTAAAAGAATCAATAATAGAAAGATAATACTCCTTGCCGTTAGACGCATCGCGCAGAACGGCAAGGGCATCATCTGATTTGTTTAATCCGGCAGAAGTCTGTGGCTTAGTCTTCTTTGTCTGCTTCGTCTTCATCGTCGAAATCCGCTTCCTCACAAAGGCGATCGTATTCGGCGTAAATCTCATCAGCCTCATCTTCATCAAGACTCATAAGACCTTCTTCACCGTCTTCAAGCTGAACAACCTTGGTTATGACAAGCTCAGGCTCATCTTCGTCGATTGTCACAAGAACACAGAATGCCTGATCCTTGAATTCAAAATCATCAACTACTGAGAACTGATACTCTTCGCCCGTCTCTGCATCAACCATCGTTATGATGGCCTGCTCTTCATTGAGGCCTTCATCTGAACATCCGTCCTTGCAATCATCATTGCTGCAACCGCAACCGCAACCATTATCATCAAAAAACATATTTACCCTCCTGTTGCACCCAAAGTGCATTAATTTATTGATTCAAACCAGTAAAAAACTAAAACTTAAACCATTATATCATGAATTACTTATCCATGCGAAGACTTTCAAGATACTCTCTCAGAATGATTTCTGCTGCAACCTGATCGATAACTTTCTTCTTATCCCTGCTGGAAACGCCGGATTCAAATAAATATCTTGAAGCAATAACAGTCGTATACCTTTCGTCCTGAAATCGAGGAACAATACCTGTCTGCAAAGTAAGATCAGCGCCAAAAAGCTGAGCCTTCCTCTGTGATTCGCTTTCTGCTCCGTCCGTTCTCCGGGGTTGACCGATAACAATCTCCGTAACTTCCTTCTCTATGACAATCTTTGCAATCCTGTCAAGAACAAAGCGGGAGTCCTCCCCGTTCCATGAAATGGTCTCAAACCCGTGGGCAGTCAGCCGAAGTACGTCGCTAAGTGCAACGCCAACGCGCCGGGTCCCATAATCAATAGCCATGACTCTTCCCATATACTCTCCGTCATCAAAAAATCAAATGAATTATTTGAGTGTCTGACAGTATTCCCTGACAATCACTTCGAGAAGCTCATCACGTTCTATACGACGGATAATCCCCCTGGCACCTTTGTAGTTGGTAATATAAGTTGGATCTCCTGACATAAAATAACCTACAAGCTGATTAACCGGGTTATAACCCTTCTCCTGTAATGCAGAAAGGACAAATGACATCAGCTCGCGAACATCCTCTGACTTATCCATATTGAATGAAAATCTTGCTGTTTCAGAATCTACCATCCGAACACCTCCTCGAAATATTGGTTGAGAGAACGACTGTTCTCTATTATTGTACCATGTTTCATTAGAAAAAACACAGGCATCATGTCCTACTTTCAGAGTCAATTTCCCCGAAAAGTTCGCCATTTTTAACAGATTGAATCTTTACACGGACTTCCATACCGGGAAGCATTTTCTCCCCGGGTTCGACACAAACACGAAAATATTCCCTGGTATATCCCGAAAAGAACCCGCTGCTGTCTTTTCTTTCCAGGAGGACTTCGACTGTGCGGCCAACAAACATCCTGCTGTGCGCAGCTGAAAGCTCATCTGACAGGCAAAGAAAGTCGTCTCTTCTGGCGGCGGCGGCATCAGATGAGATTTGGGGGCTCATCTGGGCAGCCCTTGTACCTTTTCTTGAAGAAAACGGAAAGACATGAATCCCGGCAAAATCCATCTCGCGGCAAAAGGCCAGGCTTTCTTCATGCTCCTTCTGCGTCTCCGCAGGAAAAGCTACTATTATATCTGTTGTGATGGAAGATATCGCAAAATAACTGCGAATCTGCGAAAGAACCGAGCGATAGGTATTCGAATCGTATTTCCTGTTCATACGCGACAAAACTGAATCCGAGCCGCTCTGAAGTGATATATGAAAATGCGGGCATAGCTTTTTAAGTTCAGAGAGCCCCCTGATGAATTCTTCGGTCATTGAGTTGGGTTCAAGCGACCCTAGGCGAATCCTGTGAACAGAAGGGATTTCATCGAGGGCCGTAAGAAGCCTGCCAAGAGCCGATACATCTTCTCCCCTGTCTTTCCCAAACGAACAGATATGAATCCCTGTCAGAACAATTTCATGAAAACCCCTCTCACCCAGCTCCATTGCCTCACGGATTATGTCCTGAGGTTCTCGGCTGACGACCCGTCCCCGGGCGAAAGGAATAATGCAGTAACTGCAGAAACTATCACAGCCATCCTCAATTTTGATATATGCCCTTGTTTCTTCCTGTGAAAGTACCGGTCCGAATTCCTGATAGGAATTTGTGTCCATAAATACTCCGGCCGCCCCGGATGACGCCATACCGATCTTTTCAAGAACCATATCGACGACGGAAAGCCGGTTTTTAGTTCCGACAGATATGTCCGCCTCAGAGGCACTTTTCAGAAGTTCGACGTGACACCCCATAGCAACAACAATAGCACCGGGATTCCTTCTCCTTGCCCTGCGAATCATCTGCCGTGATTTGCGGTCAGCTTCTGCGGTAACTGTGCAGGTGTTTATTACATATACATCTGACGGCTCCTGCTCAGAAAGCACCAAAAAACCTCGATTTTCAAAGGCCTGCCGGACTGCGTCCGTCTCGTACCTGTTTACTTTACAGCCAAGCGTAAGAAAGGATATTGTATGTGCCTTAACGGGGACAGTATCTGTTGATGAAATTCTGTTTGGCTTGTGATTTTCCATGTGATTTCTATAATGATCCGTCAACTTCGTTATCTCCTGACAAGTATTTTTCTGCATGTCAGATTGACATGCCATGTGCCTGTGATAAACTTATATTTCATAAGACACATAGTTTTAGTGTTTTAATTAAATATATCAGTCGTTGGAGGTACATGTTATGATTCGCTTTACTGTGCAGTTCAAATCTATTACGGATGTCAAGGATTTTGTCCACACGGTAAATTCATTCCCCTACGACGTTGATTTATCATCCGGCCGTTATGTTGTAGATGCTAAATCAATCATGGGAATCTTCAGTCTTGAGCTGCAGCGCCCTATAGACATCGAGATCCATTCCGACAATTGTGAGGATTTAGTCAAGGAACTTGAGCCTTATCGTTTTCAAGGCTGACTTTCCCTCTTTGTCTTTGGCTCTTTTCCTGCCCTTCCGAGAGTATCGTTCAATTGCTTTGCCCCGGACTCCGGACGGGTTTTCGTTACCGCCTTTTCGACTGTCTTTTTTCCGGATTTTGCGCCTGTCTTTTCCCTTGTTTTCACTTTTTCGTGCCTGGTGCCTTTGCCGGCATCTTTTTTTGCGTATTTTGAGTCTTTGATTTTTCTTTTTCCGCCGTCAACAGGAGCCGAAAGTACAAAATCAACACGACGCAGAATCGTATCGACATTGGCGACCTTTACCTGTATTTTCTCACCGATTTTATATATTGTACCAGATGTCTTTCCCTTTGCCTCCAGGCGTCTTTCATCAAATTCAAAATAATCATTCATCGTACGGAATGGAATCAGTCCTTCGACCGTACTTTCAAGCTGCACAAATATACCGCCGTGAAAAATACTTGAAATAATTCCGTCAAACGAATCGCCTATGTGCTCCATCATAAACTCAGCAACCTTCTGGCTCACTGTGGCGCGCTCTGCATCCATGGAATTCCTCTCCATCAGGGAGCTGTGCTCACTGACATCGGCAACCTGAGATGCAAAATAATTCTTCTTGCCTTCGTCGTGAAGGTAACTCTTGATAATGCGGTGGATATACAGATCCGGATATCTTCGTATCGGAGAAGTAAAATGACAGTATCCGTCAGAGGCCAAGCCGAAATGTCCAAGGTTATCTTCTGAATATCTGGCTTTTGCAAGGGATCTCAGAAGAATCTGAGAAAGGGCCGGCGTGAATGGCTCTCCTTCAATTTGCTTCATCAGACTCGAGAGGTCTCGAGGTGACGGCTTCCCGTGTACGGATGATTTCGCGCCGAAAAGTCTTGCGACATGAAGAAATTCTGCAATCTTAAGCGGATCCGGATCTTCGTGTACACGATATACAAAAGGATACTTCATCCGGAAAAAACGTCCGGCAACAAATTCATTGCAGAGGATCATGAACTCTTCAATCATCTTATTGGTATATAAGATTGGATATGCATAGATAGAAAGGGGTTTTCCCTCCTCATCCAAGTCAACATGCGTCTCGGGAAAAGAAAAATCAAGGGCTCCGCGCTTTTCGCGCTTGGCCGCTAATATATCCGTCAGTTCTTTCAGCGTCTCAAACATGGGTACAAAGTCAGCATACCGGTCCAGATACTTGTTTTCAAACAGTACGCCATACACTTCCTTGTAAGAGGTCCTGGCATCGCTTTTGATGAGACTCTCGTACAAGTCTCCCTCGATTACATCTCCCTCATAATTGACCGTCATCGACGCGGTGAGGGCAAATCTCGGGGTGTTGGGATTCAAGCTGCAGAGTCCGTTCGAAAGACGCGGCGGAAGCATAGGTATAACGCGGTCAACAAGATACACACTTGTCGCACGATTTCGTGCTTCGCCGTCGAGGACAGTGCCGTCTTTTACATAGTTGGATACATCCGCGATATGGACAAAGAGTCTATATCCCCTGCCCGGAATCTTCTCAATTGAAATTGCATCGTCGAGATCTTTGGCATCTTCTCCGTCCATTGTGATTGTGAGAAGATTCCGCAGATCTCTGCGGCCTGATGTGACAGCTGTTTCAATTTCTTCTTCTGTCGGAGCAGTAGGATAATGATCCGCCGCTTCAAGCACAGCATCAGGAAACGAAGGAGACAGTCCGTATTGGCGGACAATCGAAAGGATTGCAACATCGCTTCGTCCAGGATCGCCAAGTACTTCCAGGACTTTTCCTTCGTATGCGCCGCCCGCAGCCTGCGGATTAATGATTTCGCATACGACCTTCATCCCGAACGGCGCGCCGTTGAGGTTTCTGGAACGGACAGTAATCCGGCCGTACTGGGTGCTGTCGTAGCCTGCATCGGGTTCTACATACCCGTCGAATCCTGATTCTCTCAGAATACCGACACATTGATTTACAGTCGCAAGAGGTCCCCGCGGCATATTCTGTGCAACAGGAAGCACCTCGGCGTTTCTCCGGTCATTAAGCGCACGTTTGGGACGATTATCTGCACCGGCCGTACGGTTTTGGGAAGATGAACGGGAGAAGCTCCCGTATTGCTTACTTTTACCGTGACTGGCTGATTTCGAATTCTTTTTTTTCATAAAATGCCTCCCGACCCTGATTTACGCCATCCCGGCAACAGGTATGCAAAATCATTATACCAATGATTTTGTACTCGATCGACAAAAAAATACCGGCTTGATATAATTCAAGCCGGTATTCCAAGTCGCAAAAACTATATTGATTGGAATTAAACGCCTCTTGCGAGAATCAGGTAAAGAGTGACTGTCAGAATAGCAAAAAGAATTGCCAGGCCTGATGTAATCTTCTTCAGCAGGCTGTCAATGCTTCTGCCCTTCTCTTTACCAAAGAAAGTGTCTGCTCCGCCGCCGATAACACCCATGCCCTTGTCATTGCCTTCCTGGAAAACTACCAAAAGAACCAGTGCAACGCAAATGAGTATATCCACAGATGCAATGATAATTGCTATAACCGACATATTCATATTAAATGCCTCCATGTGCAAATGTATATAGTATCTTAAATCCGTTCAATTCTAACACACCACAGGGTCCCTTGCAAGTATCCTGTGTGCAAAATTCCCTTCTAGTTTCCGGCGGTTCCGTACTTAAGCGTCTTGTAAATTTCGCTTGTCAGGAATGGCAGAACGGCCAGAAGCAGAATGGGAATCCATGTCAGAACCGGCAGCGCGACATTGTCAAAGATGCCGTTCACGACAGGAACGTAGATTACGACCAGGAGAAGGGCAGCGGATAAAGATACCGCCAGATTCATTGACTTGTTCGTGAAGATGCCGAGTTTGAATACGCTGACGCGCTCTGATCTGGCTGCATAGGCACGGAATAGTTCTGCCAGGATCAGCGTGGCAAAAGCCATCGTTCTTGCTCCTGGAAGTGCTGCTTCCGGATTTACAGCATCAACAAAAAACACCTTGAGACCCAGAATGAAAGAGACAAATACAGCCGTAAAAATGGCCAGGCTCTGAACAAGGATACTCAGCTTCATCTGTCTGTTAATAATCGATTCCGTTTTCTTTCTCGGAGGGAGCTTCATGATATCCGGTTCGCCTTTTTCTTTTCCAAGAGCAAGTGCCGGGAAACTGTCGGTAACAAGATTGAGCCAGAGAAGCTGTATCGCAGTGAGCGGAACCCCTATACCAGGTATCCATGTGTTGGGGATTAACGAAATAATGAAAATAATCAGAACCTCGCCGACATTGCATGACAGCAGGAATCCGACAAACTTCCGGATATTGCTGTAAATAATACGGCCTTCCTCAATAGCATGCACAATCGTTGCAAAGTTGTCATCTGTCAAAATCATGTCTGCTGAATTTTTGGCAACATCCGTGCCGGTTATACCCATCGCCACGCCAATGTCAGCCGTCTTCAAGGCCATGGCATCATTGACGCCGTCACCGGTCATGGATGTAATGTGACCATTTTTCTGAAGGGCTGCAACAATGCGAACCTTGTGATCCGGGGATACACGCGCATATACGGCTGTCTTCTCGCAGACCTGCACAAGCTCATCATCCGTGATTTTTTCTAAATCCGCACCCGAGAGGCTTGTATACCCTTTTGTCATCAGGCCCAGTTCTTCCGCTATTGCGACAGCTGTGTCCTTATAGTCGCCTGTAATCATAACAGCACGGATTCCTGCATCCCTGCACACAGCAATCGCATCTTTTGCTTCTGTACGCGCCGGGTCTATCATACCGGTAAGGCCCATGAAAATAAGGCCGTCCTCATGCGAAAAATCAGGTTCAGGAGAATCGCTGCCCGGGGCGGCGTCGTGCAGGCGGCAGGAAAACGCCAGAACACGGAGTGCCCTTGCGGCAAATGAATTGTTGACAGCCATAATCTCTGCTCTTTTTGTCTCAGACAGAGTTACAACTCCTTCAGATGTCATAAGTGACCGGCAGCGATCCAATATGATATCCGGCGCGCCCTTTGTAAAGGATACGATCTTCCCCGGTTCAACATTCAGATGATAGGTTGTCATCATCTTACGGTCTGAATCAAAGGGGAGTTCAGCTGCGCGTGGATAACTTACGTTCATCGCAGATCTGGTCAGTCCTGCCTTTTCGGCCAGGGCAACCAGGGAACCCTCTGTCGGATCGCCGATGCAGGTGTATCTACCATCTTCATTCTTTGTTGTTACAGCATCACTGCAAAGGACTCCGGAAAGGATGAGTCTTTGAAGGACTCCTTCTACAGGGGCAGGTTCACCCTTTTGATCCAAAATGGATCCGTCCGGTGAATAACCGATTCCTGTAACAGAATATATGTTTTCACTGTCAAATAATGTTGTAACTGTCATCTCGTTCTGCGTAAGCGTTCCAGTCTTGTCAGAGCAGATAACGTCCACGCAGCCAAGGGTCTCTACGGCCAAAAGCTTTCTGACAATAGCATTTCTTGCGGCCATCCGTGTCATGCCAATTGAAAGAACAATTGTGACAACCGCCGCAAGTCCCTCAGGAATCGCAGCAACCGCAAGGCTGATGGCTGTCATGAGAGCTTCGCTCCAGTCAGCGTGCTGTACAAATACATCTACTGCAAATACGATTATGCAGACGGCTATACAGATAATTCCGAGTATCTTGCCAAGACTGGTCAAATTCTTCTGAAGCGGTGTTATGGCCTCATCAATATTTTGAAGTTTTTTTGCTATGCCGCCAAGTTCCGTCTTCTCACCGGTCCCCACAACGACTCCCCTTGCGCGGCCGTATGTAATGGCAGTTCCCATGAAAAGCATATTGTCACGATCTCCCAGGCCGCTGTCGGCAGAAAGAACGGCATCCGCATTCTTCTCCACCGGAACAGATTCTCCGGTAAGAGACGCTTCCTCTACTTTTAACGAGCTCTGTGAAACAATCCGAATATCAGCCGCCACCAGATCTCCCGCGTCGATTACAACGATATCACCGGGAACAACTTGCTCGGATGCAATCAAAATCTGTTTTCCGTCTCTTAGCACCTTGGTCTGCGGGGAGCTCATTTTGCGCAGCGCGGCAATCGCCTGGTCCGCCTTGCCTTCCTGATATACGCCGAGACCTGCGTTTATAAGAACAATTGCCAATATTACAATAACATCAATCCAACCGCCGAAGCCGCCTTCCCTTACTGCCATAAAAGCAGACAGGGCTGCAGCCGCAATCAGGATAAGAACCATGGCATCGGCAAACTGCTGAAAAAACCTTTTCCAAAGCGGCGTCTGTTTTTTCTCGGAAAGGGCATTCAGTCCATATTCTAAAAGTCTCTTCTGTGCCTCAGGCGAAGACAGACCCATATCGCTGTCTACGGAAAGTTCTTTCAGAACATCTTCTTTCGTCATGGCATACGGCTTTTCTAACATTTTAGTTCCTCCTGCATTTCCGGGCAGCTTCTTGCTTAAGTGCCGGGAAGTGTATTATAAACCAAATCATGATAAAATTGCACCCCCTGGGCCAGAGAATCAACGTATATGTTCTCATCGGCTCCATGAATGCCGGCCATCTGACTGGTTGAAATAATAAACGGAGAAAACCGGAATACCTGACTGCTGATTTTTGTAAAATGCCGCGCGTCCGTAGAGGCAAGCATAACGTAAGGCGCTGTTTTGGCGTTGGGATATACGGCTTTGATCTGCCTGACAATAAGTTCGTACGCCGGCGTAGACGTAGCCGAAACAGGCGAAGGCTCCTGTCCCATCAGACATTCGACATCAATCCCGTATGGTTTTGCCCGATTTTCAAGAGCTTCCCGGATGGAATCAAGAGTATCGTCCGGACTAATGCGGACATTCGCCGTCATTTCTGCTTTTTCCGGGAGCACATTAGGCTTATCTGATCCATTCATCATGGTAAATGCGCAGGTAGATGTAACCAGGGCGCGTGCTTCGCCCCCCATTTTTGGAAGCACTGTCTTAAGCAGCGGTCCAAAAAATACCGGATGTGAAAACACAAGGCGCAGAGGTCCCTCCATCTCAGGTCCAACTTTCATAAAAAACTCACGCACCGGCAGAGGTATGGCCGTCGGAAACGGATACTTTTTTTCGATTCCGGCTGCAAAAAGGGCAAGGCGTCCGATCGGCGTCCTTTTAGGGGGGGTACTTGCATGTCCCCCTGTGGATCTGGCGGTAAACCTGAAGTTTGCCACGCCCTTCTCGGTTACTCCTATCATGGCGCAGGGCTTCCTGAGTCCGGGCAGTACGCCGCTGACGACAGCTCCGCCCTCATCTAGGACAAGAGCCGGATGAACGCCCAGGGACTCAAGATGCTTCACGATAAGCGGGGCTCCGCCGCCGTAGACTTCTTCATTATGGCCAAAAGACAGGTATAAATCTGTCTTGGGCACAAATCCCTCCGACAGCAGCCTTTCAACCGCCTCAAGGATGGCACAGACATTTGCTTTACAGTCAATCGTACCACGGCCCCAGATGCGGCCGCCGGAAAGTCCCCTGGGTCCTTTTTCAATTTCACCGGAAAACGGCTTGTGCGTCCAGTCGGAAGCATTGACACCGACAGTATCCATGTGTCCCATCAAAACAATTGAATCAGACGGCTTCCCGGATGTCCCTTTCCAGCAGTACAGAAGGCTGGCTCCGCCAATTACTTTCCTGCTGAGATTCTTGTGCGTCAGCGGGTAAAGTTTCACCAGGAGGTCATGAAAAATCAGTATCCCGGGAATGTGAGAATCGTCCGAGCTCGAAACGGTCCTGCACTGAATCATTTCAGACAGATGACGGGCATAAATCTCCTTTGCTTTCATGCTTCGCTTCCTTTCTTATCAAGCCAGTTGGTTTTTTTGAAAATAAGGCGGGCAAAAAGGATCGTTACAATAGCTGCGACCGGCACAAATATATCACTGGCTGTCCGGGCTATGGCAAACGGCGCTGTCAGGTAGAATGCCGCCACGAAAATTACCGGAGCTATCGCGAGCCTGATGTTTTTAGAAATATACATGTATCCCAAAGCACCGAAAAGTGCAGGAAGAACCGTACTGAAGCCGGGCTGCAATATAGCAGAGGTGATAACCGGGGTAAGCGGAATAAGTGCAACGACACCAATTCCAAGAATAATATTGGATACCAGGGACGAGGTCGCGACGGATATAGTAGAAAGAATGTCTCCTTCGGGAGTCCCTGACTGTGCTTTGCCGATCTCCAGGGCGCTCATGGCGCAGGGAACGCGAAGGTTAATCAGATTTCCGGAAATAAATGCCAGATAGGTAGCGCCGGGTCCCAGGATAGGACTATAGGTTACCGCCTCAATAATCCCTGAGGGAAGATAAATTACTCCGACAGAAAGAAGCCCCTTAAGAATAGCTGTGCCGGATGGCAGCACGCCAAAATACGTGCAGATTGCAGCAGGAATACATAAAAGAATAATAATCCCTATTCCTGTCCAGATTCTGCCGATACGATGTGTCATGTCTGTATATGCAGTGTTATCCATATTGTGCCTCCTTACGCGATCAGCACAGCCGCAGCCATACCGAGAATCATCGAAAGCGGAAGGGAAAAACCCTCCAGCCACTTGAACCTGCTTTTTCGACTGAGAAGGTCACACAAAAACATGCAAAAGAGAGATACCAGCATAACAATCAGAGGAATATATCCATAAAAACCATTTTCCTTAAAATACAGGGCAGGATCAATGGAAGACTCTCTCAAATCCAGGAGTGTATCACACATAAACTTCACAATCATACCTATAAACATGGAACTTACAAGAACTCTTCCCCATCTGTTATCTTTCTGAGCGACGCCGGACAGCTTGCCCATATATCGCTTCAGAAAAAAGAAATTGAAAACAGGACCGGCAAGAATGCAGATCGTCATAACAAAAGCGATTGAGGCAAACGCCGTTGGATTAAGGTCCCCTGCTACAAAATTCTCAAACCCTGCCGCACGGCCTGCAGACTCTGCCGCCAGAAGTTCATAATGAACCGCCCCGATAACAGACAGGCGGATCCATGAAAGCGGCGTCCCCAGCTTTCCAACCATAGTAACGAGCCCCACCAGTATGGCAACTGACGGAACAAGTGAAAATAGTGCGCTTGAACGAATAACACGGTTCATTGTCTTCTTATCTATGCCGCGTGAAATTCCGGCACGATAAGCATGGATCAGGAAGCGAAGTGAAATAATACAGATGAACAGGAATATGCCGATACCCAGGGCGTACATGAAAGTAGAGTTTGCAGAGGCTGAAAAATCAGATGCAAGTAAAAATGACAAAACGACACCCCCTCTTACTAAATACTGAAGTAATTATAACGCAAAAGAGGATAATAGAATCAACTAAAGCGTCTGCATAAAGAAGAATTTGAAATGACATCCGTCTTTAATTTTCCGGAAAATAAAAACAACCGCTATGCAAAATGCATTCGCGGTTGTTTTGGTGCCCAGAATCGGAATCGAACCAACGACACGGGGATTTTCAGTCCCCTGCTCTACCGACTGAGCTATCTGGGCATATAGCAACCGGTCCTTTCGGACCGGCTGTTATGGCGACGCAGAAGGGGCTCGAACCCTCGACCTCCAGCGTGACAGGCTGGCATTCTAACCAACTGAACTACTGCGCCATTATGGTGGGAACAACAGGGCTCGAACCTGTGACCCTCTGCTTGTAAGGCAGATGCTCTCCCAGCTGAGCTATGCTCCCGAAACTTACTGGAACCGCTCACTTCGGAGCGCATAAGGAATTATAATTGATAGAGTTTGGCTTGTCAACATGTTTTTTTCACATTCCTAAATAATTATATTTCGAACAATCTGCAGGCATTTTCCATCGTGATTTCCTCCATCTTTTCAGGGGACAAATTTTTGAGTTCAGCCATCTTTTCGAGAACATATCGAACGAAGGCCGGCTCATTTCTTTTGCCGCGAAAAGGCACGGGCGTCAGATAGGGGCAGTCCGTCTCAATGAGCAGACGGTCCAGCGGAGCCATCTGAATGACATGCGGGGCCCTCTTACTGTTCTTGAAGGTTATCGGCCCGTCAAAGCCCAGATAGAAGCCGTAGGATAAGAGTTTGGCCGCCACCTCTTCGCTCCCGGAAAAACAATGGCATACGCCGGGGACAGAACGCAGTCTCCCTGCTTTATGATATTCGTCAAAAATCAGAAGCGTGTCCATCACAGCATCCCGTTCATGAAGCACGATGGGAATATCCATCTCAAAGGCAAGGTCCAGCTGCCGGCGAAACACCTGCTTTTGAATGTCGCGGGGAGAAAGATCATAGAAGTAATCGAGTCCGATCTCTCCCAGTGCAACAATACGGTTATACTTTCGATCAGTAAGCCAGCTTTTGAGCTGGCTATGCGTCTCATCCGTATACTTGTCAGCTTCATGCGGATGTACACCGACCGTGCACCACAGCATAAGCTCCGCAGAGGTCTTCTCCCGGGCGATCCTGATAGCCTTAAAGCTGTCATCGAGAGCAGCGCTTGCAAGGATCATCCTGGTAAGGCCTGCCGCTCCCGCGCGCTCCAGGACCTCATCAAGATCATCCGTGTATCTTTCATCATTTAAGTGGGCATGTGTATCTATCAGTGCCACTTAAGAGACCACTGCGCCCGGCTTCGCATCACCGTCGATTGTAACCAGACGATATCCCAAAGGAGTTTGGGCACATAGAAGCATGCCGTGGGATTCCAGTCCGCGCATTTTTCTCGGGGCAAGATTGGCAATCAGAACAACCTGCTTTCCAACCATCTCCTCTGGCTTGTAATATTCTGCAATTCCGGAAAGCACCTGTCTTCCGCCCATTCCATCGTCAAGCTGCACGCACAGCAGTTTATCGGATTTTTTGACTTTCTCACAGGATATAACTCTGGCAACCCTCAAATCCAGCTTGGCAAAATCATCAATTGTAATTTCCGGTTTCAACGGGACTTCGGTTACTTCTGCTGGTGCTGTTACTTCTGATGGTGCTGTTACTTCTGCAGGTTCCGGCAGAGCGGCAGGCTCTGCAGGGACAGTCGTATCAGCCGCCGGCGTTTTTAGCTTACTGCTGTCAAGGACAGCATTGAGTGCTTCTATTTCCTTATCAAGATCAATTCTCGGAAACAGGACGTCTCCCTTTGTAACAGACACTTCCGGATCAAGGACGCCTCTCTCGCCTGCACGCGCCCATTCAACGTCCGTCGCCTTCGCACCGATCTGTCTCCAGATTTCAGGCGTGGAAAACGGCATGACCGGACTCAGCAGAGTCGTAGTAATCCGAATGGTATCCAGGAGGTTATAAAGAACCGTGGCAAGTCTTGTCTTTTTAGCTTCATCCCGGGCCAATATCCAGGGCGCCGTCTCATCAATATACTTGTTGGCTCTTGAGACTACCTTGAATATCTCAGCCAGTGCGACAGAAAAATGGAAATTCTCGAAATTCTCTTCCACAACCGGTTTAAGTGCCAGCGCCATGGAAAAGAGTTCTTCATCAACCTCCTCCGCCTCACGGGCCCAAGGCAGCGTGCCGTCGAAATATTTGATGCACATGGCAACCGTCCTGGAGACCAGATTGCCTAAATCATTGGCAAGATCGCTGTTAATTCGCTGAATCATCATCTCATTCGAGAAAGCGCAGTCAGATCCAAAGGGCATTTCACGAAGCAGGTCATAACGGAGCGCATCAACGCCGTACCTGTCTGCAAGCACGAATGGGTCGATAACATTTCCTGTTGATTTACCCATCTTTGCGCCGTTGAACGTTATCCATCCATGCCCGTAAATCTTCCTGGGCAATGGAATATCAAGCGCCATCAGCATGGCCGGCCAGATCATGGAGTGAAAGCGTACGATTTCCTTGGCCATCATATGGACATCGGCAGGCCAATACCTGTCGAAATCGTCATACTTGTCATTGAGATAACCCAGCGCGGTAATGTAGTTAGAAAGCGCGTCAATCCATACATACACGACATGTTTGTCATCGAAAGACACAGGCACGCCCCACTTAAAACTGGTTCGTGAGACACAGAGGTCCTCGAGACCCGGTTTGATGAAATTATTCACCATCTCGTTAACTCTTGAGGCCGGCTCAAGAAAGGACCTTCCCTCGTCAGTCAGAAGTACTTCGAGCCTGTCAGAAAATGCAGACATCCTGAAAAAGTATGCTTCTTCTTTCGCGTCAACTACTTCACGCCCGCATTCCGGGCATTTGCCGTCGACAAGCTGCCCTTCTGTCCAGAAGGATTCATCGGGTGTGCAGTATTTACCTTCGTACTCGCCTTTATAAATATGACCTCTGTCATATAGTTCCTTAAAAATCTTCTGGACAGACTCAACATGATAATCATCGGTTGTCCGGATGAACCGGTCATAGGTAATTCCGATGCGCTCCCAGAGCTTTATGAAGTTGGCGGCTATCTTATCCACATACTGCTGCGGCGTAACGCCCTGCTCCAAAGCTTTTTCTGCAATCTTCTGACCATGTTCATCCGTACCTGTTAAAAACATTACATCAAAACCCTGCATTCTCTTATACCGCGCAAGACAGTCACAGGCAAGAGTCGTGTAGCAGTGCCCGATATGAGGATTGCCGGATGGATAATAAATTGGAGTTGTAATGTAGTACGTTTTCTTTTCGGTCATGGAAAGACCCCCTTTGATAATCTGCATATCATGTAATTATATCGAAAAGGGCTTCCATTTACAAACAGAATGCATATGCGCGTTCTACCATTTTTTCTTTTTGCCAAAATATTTACTTTTAAAATCGGCGGAGGAAACCGGTTTGCCAAAATGGAAGCCCTGAAAAACATCTGCATGCAGTGACCTGATGGTGCTTACCTGTTCTTTGGTCTCAATTCCTTCAACACAGACGGTTCTCATTGTGCTGTGCGCCAAAATAACCATAGCCGAAATAAAGGAATAGTTATAATGGTCCTTTCTGATATTCTCCAGAAAAGAGCGGTCTATCTTTATTTCATCTACCGGAAGTTCCTTCAGGTAATTCAGGGAAGAGTAGCCAGTTCCGAAATCATCAAGGGAAATTTTTACTCCAACCTTGCGCAGACGGATCAAATTTTGTCTGCATGTAGAGATGCTGCGCATCAGGGATGTCTCAGTGATTTCAAGTATCAGGTTGGAAGGATTAAGTGAGTGACGCGAAAGCAGTGTGAGCACATGCGTTGAATAATCCGACCTCATCAGGTCTTCAGCTGTGATATTAACATGCATCAGGAAATCAGTATCCGCCCCTGCATCCAGCCATTTCCGGCACTGGCGGATTCCCCGTTCAAGCACCCATGCTCCAATGCCGTCCATATTTCCTGTCGACTCAAGAGCTGCAATAACCCTCTCCGGGCTGATAATGTCTCTGCTCGGCGAGATCCAGCGCAAAAGCGCTTCTGCGCCGACAAGCCTGCCGCTGTGTACATCAACGAGAGGCTGATAATAGACAAGAAAATTCTCATCGGTATTTCGGATAGATTTGGTCAGCTGAAATTCAAAATCAAGCTTTTCAGTCATCTCGCGTCTGTCTGACGGCAGAAAGAATGAATATCTCTTGATTTTTTCTTTCTTTACTTTGTTGAGTGTGATTTCTGCGTTTACTAAAAGCTCCTCCGCAGTTCCCCCGCAGGAGGGAAACAAAACAGCACTCATTACAAAACTGACATAAACAGGCTCATCCTTAATGACAATTGGATTACTTGTTACTTCCTGCATCGAGAGCATATAGTTGTCTGCCAGCACACGTGATGCATGAGGCCACAATATGCAGAAATGATCAACATTGATATGAAAGAGACTTCCTCCGGTTGGAAGTGTGCTGGCGATCATCCGGGAGATACTCTTAAGTATCTCGTCTCCTGTCGTTCTGCCATACCGGTCGTTATAAGAATGAAATTTCTTAATATCCACAAGAATGATGGCAGCCGTCCTTACGCTTTTTTCCTGAATAATCTTTTCTATATCCGACATAAGCCTCTTCCTGGCCGGAAGAGATGTAACCTCATGTCTGCCCCCCTCTTTTTCAATGATCTCTTTAAATTGACGCAGATCGCTTACATCAAGGATTGTCCCTGTGAGCTGCGGCTGCTGAGGATCGGGAATTTCATAACTCTCGCGGGATACTTCTTTTACACACAGTGAAGTATCTGCACGGTCGGCAATAAGCTTGGATAGAACATATTCAGGAGTACTCTGCGTCTTGTCAAGGACCAGACCCCATACATATTTTCTGTCGTTTTCTTCTATTACCTGAATATGAACAGATACCTTGAGAAGCCTGCCGTCTGTCAGGCAGAGTGTATGTACGAAATTGACCGGCCTGGCTGTGTTCAGTGATGCTTCAGCAAAAAAACTCCTGTATTTCTGGGCCGTTTCTGTACGGTCCCGTTCGCTGACAAAATGCAGAAAATCTGATAAAAGTATACCGCTGTCATCCTTGATGGCGATAGCATCAAGCATACCTTGAGAAAAGAAAAAACGTTCCTGATAAAAGTCAGCAAAAAAAGTACAGAAACACATATCGCTTATCGAAGCCTGTAGTGTGTTTACATTCACCGTATCCGGAATAAATGCATCTTTTAATAAAGATCCCCGACCCCCCCAGGTCATCTCTTGATCCTCCAAGTTACCCTCCACTTAAACACTGAAATTTTACTTTAAAACTATTTTATCACTCTAACAACATAAGAATAGATGTTTTTGCGCGATTCTTTCCATTCAATTGCTAACAATTGTGAAATCTCCTTCGTCGAATAATTTTCCTCGATAAGTTGCATTACACGCGCTTCGCGTTCTTCTTCCGTAAGAACTTTCAACTCTTCGGCAGGCGGAGGTGTCCCCCCGGATATAACCAGGACAAATTCTCCTCTGGGATCTTTTTTCTGATAATAGGAAAAAGCTTCGGAAACCGCCATCCGCAGTACTTCTTCATATTTTTTGGTAAGTTCCCTGCATATAGCTATTCTGCGCTCCCCGAGACCGATCGAGATCAAATCATCCAGAGTTCGCAGCAGCCGGTGAGGTGCTTCATACAAAATAAACGTGTGACGGTTTAACGTAAGTTCCTGCAGACGTACTTTTCTATCTTTTCCGTCAGACGGCAGGAAACCCTCAAAGCAAAACCGTGTGGTATCAAGACCCGAAAGTGCCAGTGCTGAAATCGCAGCTACCGGACCGGGAATGACCTGGACAGGCAGATTTCTTTCAGCGCAGTCCCGTACGAGTTCCTCGCCCGGATCAGATATACACGGCATGCCGGCATCTGAGACCAGGGCAAGATTCTGTCCGGACTCTAAGAGCGAAATAAGGAACGGCCCTTTCTGGGATCGATTGTGTTCATGGTAGCTGATCAGCTTCTTTTTAATAGCAAACTTTGAAAGAAGCAGTCCGGTACGTCTCGTGTCTTCACAGGCGATCGCGTCCACTGAGGATAGAATTTCCAGCGCACGCGCTGAAATATCTGAAAGATTCCCAATCGGAGTGCCAACAAGATACAGCATATTCAGTCTCCTTCATCCATATATATTGATTGCAGTTCATCTGAGTAATTACTTTTGTCCTTGTATAAAATGAGCGGCGGCAGTACTTGAAATCCGCCCGATTTTCCATGTTTCTGCCCGCACAGCAGAAAAAGTGTCGAAGGTTTTTCAGGGCGGACATGCACAAACCGGATACGGCTCGGTTCCAATTTGTTACTGGCCATATGAGAAAGCACTTCAGGAAGGCGGGATGTTCTCTGCACAAGAATAATTTTGCCTTGCGGAAGCAGAAGCCAGCTGGCCGCTTCGAAAAAATCCTCAAGTGTTCCGTTTACTTCAAACCGGGCCTCGCAAAGTTCATTGGAAGCTGCCTCTTTTGCAGTCAGCGGCCCTCTTCCGGGAACATGGTAGGGCGGGTTGAAAAAAACAAGATCATACGAGGATTTCTTTATGTCTTTGGGGCTATCGGAAAATATATCTCTTATATCACAGCAAAAGGGACGGATTCGCCCCTCAAGATGATTCATTTCAATGTTCTTATTAAAAACGCGGGATGCTTCGCGCTGGACTTCCATGCCGTCAATCGCAATGTCTTCCCTTCGGGCTGCCAGAAGAATACTTGCCGCACCGCAGTTTGTCCCAAGTTCGGCGGCTTTCAGCATCCGTCTCTTCCTGCCGGCCATCTGCGCGGTAAAGTGTGCCAGGAGTACTGTATCCTCGCCATATCGGAAGCCGTTCTTTTTTTGGATCAGGTAAAAACCTTTACGTCCAAGATCCTCAATCGTCTCCATTTCGTCGAGCAAAATCTCTGCAGGCTGCATATCAGGTGTCCTTTCGAATAGGTTTCCATCCAAACGAATCATTGCATACATGGAAAAAATGCCCTCTGAGGAATAGTTCGCTCAAAGGGCATTCTCATGCTTTTCTTAGCTTAAATCAGCAGTCAGCCTGCAGAAATAGCGCTAACCGGGCAAGAAGCTTCACATGCGCCGCAGTCAAGACATGCAGCAGCATCAATTACATACTGGGTATCACCCTGACTGATAGCACTAACCGGGCATTCGCTTTCACAGCTACCACAAGAAATACATGAATCTGAAATTACATATGCCATTTAAGACACCTCCTATTTTTTGTTTGTTTCATTTTATCACCCTAAAAGATGACGTGCAATAATTGTAACCTATTTACGTCATTCTTCAAAGTCAATCATCTCATCGTCTATAATAGTCGATTCCTGGGCTTTTTGGCATCTGCCTTTGCCATGTCCCTCGCAGGCGCCTTTGCCGCATGGCTGCTGCGGTTTTTTTGCCTTATGTACAAGGACCTCGGATTCCGTTGCAAAGATTGTTACCAGATCAGCGCCGTCATCGGCTTCAAGGCGTACAGTAATCTTCTCGCGGAGAAGATCTATGGAAACAACCGTTCCCTTGCCTTGCGGAGTCATAACAATATCACCCTGCTTGGGGAGTCTTGCATGGGCATCTTCATATGCTTCCTGTTCATATTTGAGACAGCACATCAACCGGCCGCATGCTCCGGATATTTTGGCAGGATTCATCGAAAGACCCTGCTCCTTTGCCATCTTTATTGAAACCGGCACGAAATCATTGAGGAACGAGCAGCAGCAAAGCTCCCGGCCGCACAAACCCAATCCGCCGATCATTCTTGCCTGATCGCGCACGCCAATCTGCCGAAGCTCAATACGTGTACGAAATACAGCGGCAAGATCTTTAACAAGTTCCCTGAAATCCACGCGTCCATCAGCTGTAAAGTAGAAAACAAGTTTCTTACCGTCAAAGCTGTACTCTGCTTCAACAAGGTTCATTTTAAGTCCGCGTGATTCAACCTTCTCCTGGCACAGCGCAAAGGCTTCCTTCTCACGGTGCTTCTTCTCTTCGTTTCTCTTATTATCTTCTTCATCTGCCATCCGTATAATCGGACGCAGCGGCTCAACGATCTGCTCCATAGGCAAATCAACGGCCTCTTCGGCAATATGACCTAAATCAAGACCCTGACTGGTTTCGACAATAACCGCATCTCCAAGATGAAGGTGAAATTCAGCCGGATCAAAATGATAAATTTTCCCGGCATCATGAAACCGGACGGATACTACTTTTGGCATTTGTTAACTCCTTTTGGATAGATAAAAGCATCTGACAGACAGTGCTCTCAAAGCTGCAATTCGAAGACAGTGACTGTGCAGCGCGGGTAGCGGCGTTGGACGCCCCTTCAATTTGCTGTACAGTTAATTTATTTTGTGAAAGGATATGGATCATCTTATCTCTTTTATCTTCATTCAGCAAGGAAGAGGCCTTGGGCACACTCAGTAAAAGTGCCATATCTCTTAGGATAAGCTGCATTATCAATAGAATTTCAGGTACGTGATCCTTGTTTGCCTCAAAAAACGAGTAGGAAGAAGTCAAAAGATCTGCCTTTCCCTGCGTAGGAATCGTAAGAAGAAGATCAATTGCATCCTCTCTGAGGCTGGAAAACCATTGGCTCTGCGCAAGGGCCAATGCCTGTCCGGGAATTCCATTGGAATATCTGGCATAAAAATGCGCATCTTTTTCATCGAGACTCATTCTCTGATGGAGAATCGCAAGAATTTCCTTCTCGGAATTCGGAGACAGGGAAATCACTACCGCTCTTGAAACAATTGTCTTAAGTAATTTTCCAGTATCCGCCACCGTCAAAATGAATACGATGGACGGCGGCGGCTCCTCAAGCGTCTTCAAAAGGGCGTTTTGTCCTTCTTCATTAAGCCCGTCCCCATCAATCAGATATACCTTCCTGGCAGAAATCTGCGGGAAAATATTCACGTCTGCGCCGATGCGCGACCGTACTTCTGCAACACGGATAGTCTTCTCACCGGCTGCAAGTGCAAGTTCGCGAAAATCGGGATGGGAGCCTTCCTCGAAATACCGGCAGAAGGGACATATGCCGCACGCGCCGTCTTCTGTCGGCTGCGAACAAAGGAGCCCTTTACTGACTTCTTTTGCAAGCATCGTCTTGCCGATGCCGGAAGGTCCTGTCAAAATATAAGCATGCCCCGGTTCGCCTGTAAACAGCGTGCCGAGGCGCTCTCTGGCATATTTCTGACCAATTACGGACGATAATGCCATGGCTTACATCTTCTCGAATTGTTCAACGTTCAGAACAAAAACAGTTGCGCCGCCGACCATGACTTCAACCGGGTACGGAATATAAGCGCCGCCCATAGCTGATGGTGTCACGTTCGTGTTGATTGCAGACTGTCTGCTGGAAGAATACTTGCGAATCAATCCAGTCACATCTTCGATTTGTTCATCCTCTACAACTATCATCAGTGTTGTGTTGCCAGAACGGAGAAATCCGCCTGAAGAATTCAGTTTAGTAACACGATATCCTGATTTGTTGAGCTCTGCCATTAATCGGGGACTGTCCTCATCGTGAACAATAGCAAAAACGAGTTTCATGTGTTAACTACCTCCCAAAATTTGCGATCAATATATTTTGCCAGCACCGTGGCCGGTGACAATGCATCCACTTTAATTATCCTTGCATGTTTTCCAGCCAATTCCAGATAACCTGCCCGAACTTTTTCCATAAAACTAAAGCCTTCCAGTTCTAATCTGTCCTGTGCTTCCTCTCTGACATCCATTCTTTCCCAGGCATCTTTAGCCGGCAGGTCCATAAGAAATGTCAGGTCAGGTTCCAGCCCTCCCGTGGCAAGCTGATTCAGAAAATCAATTGATTCCAGACTTAATCCTCTCGCATATCCCTGATATGCAACCGTTGAATCGTAGAACCGATCGCAGATAACCACTTTGCCAGCCTGAAGGGCAGGCCTGATAACCTCGTACACTATCTGCGCCCTTGCTGCTTCATAAAGCAGAAGCTCCGTCTCGGAAGACATTTTGCTGTGTGCCTTATCCAAAAGAATAGATCTGATCTTCTCTCCAATCAGGGTCGCGCCAGGTTCTCGAATTACGATAACCTCTGTTCCCTTGTCTTCAAGGGATTTTCTAAGTGCAGAAACCTGAGTGGACTTACCGCTTCCATCTATTCCTTCAAATGTAACAAACAACCCCTTGTCTATTTGCACCGCTCGGTAACTCCTTTTTCATTATATCGCAGATTATACGTGATTTGTACAGATCTTGATAGCATTATAACGCAACAATGTCTGCTACTCCATTCGTTTTTCGCTATAGAATAATATCAATCTTGCCCTTATCTATCCCTCGAACCTCAAATTCAAGATTGCAGAGTGTTTGTAAAAGCTCAATATGCTCTTTTGAAATTATTTCGCCGGGCCAAAGAACAGCTATTCCGGGCGGGTATGGAGCGATAGCGGAAGCACAGATTTTTCCCCGTGCCTCGGACAGATCAACGGACTTTCTTTCGTGTCCCCCAAATACAGCCGATTTTAAGGATACCGCTTTTTGAGGAATCCCGGTCAGGAGTTCTCCCCATGTTCTATCCGCAGCAAACACAGTCTGAACTGTCTGCATGTTCCGGATGCAAATTTGGCCTGCACAGTCAAATAGAGCATTAAAAAGAATATCAAAATCATATTTACTCTGCCAAGGGGAGATAATCAGAACAAGACGCTGCAAATCCGCGAACTCAATATAAATACCTCGGTCTTCCAAGAGCCTCATCAAATCAGGGGCAAAAGCCTGTCCGGGACTTGTCTTTAGTACCAAATGCAACTGATCAGCATGCATGGACAGTTCACACTTAATATTCTGCAAAGAAGGCGAAGATGACAACCGCATAATAAAATTCTCTATTTCCTTTGTTTTTTCTGCCAGGGCTTTATAACCGAATTCCTTCATCCAGGCAAGTGCATATTCAGAAGAAGCCGCTATGACAAAGGACGGGCTGGATGTCTCAAACATAGAAAGCATGGACCACACACGAGACACGCTTATCCTTCCGCTTTTGACGGCAGCAGACGATATATGTATCTGAGATGCCATCGTCAGTGCCGGAAGAGTCTTATGGAGACTCTGAACACATATATCCGCACCGCTGCTCATGGCATCCGGAGGAAAGAGATCTTCAGCAAATGCAAAATGAGATCCGTGAGCTTCGTCAACAAGAAGACGGCAGCCGCCGGCGTGCGCAATTTGAGCAAGCGCGGGCAAATCTGCGCACTTTCCGTAATAATCCGGTGTTACCAATAAAATGTCAGTAGCTTCAGGATATCTTTCCATCGCACGGGAAAGGACATCAGCTGTCAGCTGGGGAAAAAGATAAAAAGAATCCTGCGCACTTTCCGGATACAATATAAAAGCATATTTTATATCCAGAAGCGTTATTGCATGAAGAACAGACATATGCACGGTTCTCGGAAGCAGGAGGAAAGTATCCGGCGTAACGACAGATGCAAGCATCACATGAATGCCGGTTGTCGAACCGGTGGTAACGAAAATCGTCTCTTCGCTTCCATATATACGAGAGGATTCCTGCATTGCCAAACGAGCCGGACCCACCGGATGATGAAGATCATCCGACGATGACATTTCGGTTGTATCTGCTTTTATAATCGCTCCTGCGTAATCAGGGGAGAAGAACCGCGCCCCGGCATGTCCGGGCATATGAAAACCCGGATGTTTTACTGTCCGGGCAGACATATTCCAAAGATGAAGTCCTGAATAATCAACTGATGGCAAATCCTGCTCAGAAGCAGACATAAAAACCCATTACCTTTCTTCAGTCAAGCTTATAGGTATGGATGCTGGCGATTTCAAGCCAGATTTCTTTTTCTATTCTCTCATTCTCTCTGTGGATATCCTCATGCGTCTCTTCCGTACGGATATTTCTTCCAAAAGTACGGGGTTCACGCGGGCGGTCAGCTTTAGGCTGCGGGTTCGGATTATTTCTCCGGTTGCCAAAAGCCTGATTGTCTGTTCTTTCACTTCTGACGGTGCTGTTTTGCTTCTCATTATTCTGGACAGCTTTATCAGAACCGCCTCTTACATTCTGCTGGTTGTTGGACACTGCAGAATTGGAACCGGGAACATTTCCGGAAGGGGCTGTGATCGGGCCTGCATTCGGGTTAGGCCGCTGAGGGCGGTTCGTGTTGCGTCTCTGCTGGTATGCATCCTGCCGGGCTGGATTCTGCTTTTGCCCGGACTGTGTGCCCTGTACGCCCTGTGTGCCCTGTGCGTTCAGTGGTGCATTCTGAGCGGCATTCTGAGGGGCATTATGAGGTGCGCTCTGCTGAGCCGGAGCACCGGCACGATCAGTTTGAGGCCGTTGGGAATGATTCGCCGACTGCTCTCCACCGATCTGCTGTGAAGGACGTCTTCTCCGGTTGTTGTTACGGTTGCCGGATTGATTATTGCGTCTTCCGCCCTGATCAAAGTGTCCGCCATTACCGCTGTTCTCAGAACCTGTGCGGGAAATGGTCTGGTTGGCATTATCACTCATGCTGTTCCTCCTATATGTGTGGCTAAGTAGATAATATTATAGCATATGTTTCCATTATATCTGATTTTACGGGTGCTTCAACCAGCAATTATCAAAGGAGGCGCCCAAAATAGCGTACAGACGAATCTTCGTTCGCTGGCTTACCATGATCTGAATCATCTGATGTACCGTTCAAAATCTCAGACAGCGGGATTTGAACAAATGCCCGCTCCCTCATCCTGGGGTGCGGAAGGATGAGTTCATCCGTATTCATGACAAGCTGGTCATAGGTTAGAATGTCAACGTCCATTGTACGGGGTCCAAACCGGATAGTCCTCTCCCTGTGGAGAATCTGCTCGATAATACGGGCATATTCCAGAAGGGACAGCGGTGTAAGATCTGTCTCAATTCTGCATACCAGATTCAAAAAATCATCCTGCTCAATGTATCCGACCGGATCTGTCTGGTAGACTGACGACACATTAAGTACTGTAATCGACGGATGCGACGATAAAAGTGACATCGCCTTTTTCAAATTGCCCATCCTGTCACCAAGATTACTTCCCATAGAGAGAAATGCCACGCTCATATTTCACCTGTATCCACTCTGAAGCCGGTTGTGCGATCACGGAAGATACAAACACTCATCGCCTGAAATACTCCCTCAACCGGTGCATCAGGTTTTGATACAATCGCCTCTACAGCCTCAATTTCCGAAAATTTATCCAATAAATCAAATACAATCCTACCCGCCATATATTCAATCAGGTTGAATTTGCCGTTTTCAACAATATCTTTTACCACGTCAAAGACTTCGCCATAGTGAACAGTATCCGAAAGAAGATCTGTACGGGCTGCCCGAAGTTCAGAAAAACAAAGTGTCAGATCAACTAAAAAAGTCTGACCATTCTGCTTTTCGAAATCAAAACATCCCGTATAACCGTAAAAAGACAATCCAGCAAGGCATATCCGATCGGGATAATCTGAAAGCATCTTCATGTTATTCCTCCTGATTTATATATTCACTATCGCATCCTTCATTCTCATGGCAGCAGATATCTCCGCAACATCATGTACGCGGACCACATTGGCTCCAAGGCAGGCACCGACGCAGCAGGCAGCTATTGTTCCGATCAGCCGCCGTTCAACAGGCTCATCAAGTACAGAGCCTATAAACCGCTTCCTTGACGGTCCGAGCAGAAGCGGAAATCCAAGGTCCCTAAAGGACGGGATGGCCTGAATCAGTGCAAGTGACTCCTCCGTGCTCACCCCGAATCCGATTCCCGGATCAACCATAATCTGGTCGTCCTGCACTCCCGCTTTTCTGGCAGTGCGGATACTTTCAGAAAGACAAGAAATTGCATCAGACACAATATCCCCGGATTTCGGGGTAAGCTCCTGATCAAATGCATTAAACATCAAAACAAGTCCCGCGCCAGTCCCTGCAGCTACGCCCGCAATGTCAGGGTCTCTCCGGCAGCCCCATATATCATTGATAATGGAAGCGCCTGCCTTAACGGCGGCCGAGGCAACAGAAGCCTTCCAGGTGTCTATTGAAATCGGAACAGATAGTTCCTTACTTAGTGCGCGGATAACAGGAAGAATTCTTTCAGACTCCTCCTTTTCCGAGACAGGCGTATGACCCGGGCGGGTTGATTCACCGCCGACATCTATCATGTCGGCACCGGATTCAACCATCTGTTTTGCATGGGCAACGGCATCCGATACGCTGAAGTAAAGGCCGCCGTCCGAAAAGGAGTCAGGCGTCACATTCAGGATGCCCATAATATATGTTTTGTGATAAATCGGTAAAAGGTAGTCTCCGGCCTTGAAAAAAGAACGAATATCCGCCTCTTCTGTCCGGCGCAGAGATTCAATGCTTCTGCCCATGAAAAGGTCTCCTTTTCCTTGAAGAGAATATCAGTTATGCGGACGATTAATTAAAGACAGCGCCTCTGCTCTCGTTTTCGCGTCGGAACGGCATCCTCCGCGCATCGCCGATGTAACCGTCCTGGAACCCGGTTTACGAATTCCGCGCATCGTCATACAGAGATGTTCTGCCTCAATGACCACACAGACAGACTGTGGGTTCACTGCGTTAAGAATCGTATCAGCAATTTCAGATGTAAGACGTTCCTGAATCTGCGGTTTTCTGGAAAGAGTATCCACAATACGGGCTACCTTGGACAGACCCAGGATTCTTCCATCCCTTGGAATATATACAACATGAGCCTTCCCTGTAAAAGGAAGGAGATGGTGTTCGCACATCGAATAGAAAGGTATATCACCAATCAGAATCATCTCGTCGTTACCGGGTTCCTGGAATACTTTAATATCCTTTTGGATATCACGGTGAAGGCCCCAGAATACCTCTCCGTACATGCGCGCAACACGGCCGGGAGTCTCCTCGAGACCCGGTCTGTCAGGATCTTCTCCCACTGCAAGAAGTATTTCCCTTACAGCCCGCTCAATACGCGGCAGGTCCATTTTGGTAAAGGTCTCATGCGGAGCTATAAATTCATCCTGATTCAATATTATGTCCTCCTTGCGTGTCCGGCACTTTTAATTGTCAGATCCCAGCACCATCTGACGATACTGCATAGGCGTCATACCCATATGCTTCCTGAATGCTACATTGAATCGCTGCGGGCTTGAAAACCCAACCTGAAGAGCAACGCCGCTCACCTTGATATCACGCTGTGCAAGAAGCTTACAGGCATGATTAACTCGAACCTGCATCAGAAAACCCATTGGGCTGATACCGAGTTCATCGCGGAAAGCCCTTGTAAAATATCCCTGGCTCAAAAAAACATAGGATGCCGCATCGGCAACAGATATTCCGCGGTCATGGTTCTCTACCAGATAATCACGGGCGATCAGAACGAGTTCCCTTGCCTTGCCGTGTTTGACACGAAGGCTCTCTTCCCATTCTTCCCTGAGGGCGCGCGAAAGAGTAACCAAAAGCTCCATAGCAAGGAACTGCATCATCAGATCCTTGGCAAACGCATCCCCGATGCTCTCCTTCATAATGCGCTCAACAAGTGCTCCGATATCCTGACGGCTCTTGCCTGAAATAACCAGGTAAGGCGCGCTTGGCGCATCCTCGCCTTCTTCTCCGCGGGCAAAGTCCATAAAACTCTCAAGAGTCGCAGTCGAGATTCCCATAAGGGCCGCCGGAACCGAAGGACCTGTTTTACGATTTTCCAGACTCTGTCGGGCATTCTCAGACGGTGTCCGGATAGCAAGTTGGGCCTGTCGAATATCGGGTGTAAAGCCAAAGTAAAGAACGACCATATCTGCGTGGCCGCTCAGAACCTTAATTGCATGACTCACGTTGGGCCTGATTACAAGCGACGAGCCCTTTTCGAGAAGAACCGTTTTTCCATTGATAAGGAATTCGGTTCTTCCGCCGCGAAGATACATCAGTTCATGTGATGTATGTTTACTGACAGTGGGAACAGGCGTACTCTTTTCGAAATTGTGTTCAATTCCTTCAAAAACAACAGGAATTGACCCTGAAGCCTCAAGGATACTTTTTTCAACTGCAGGAAGCAAATCTTCAAACATTTATAATCACCTTCGTAAATATGCAAAGTAGTTCTGGTATTATTCTACCATTTCAAAGCGGACGCTGACAAATCCCAAAGACGTAAGGCATTCAATGGACCAATTGGCTCTCAGGTCAAAAACTTTATATTATCAATATATACGGAGCCCTTTTTCTGGGAATCCATAACACTGATTTCAAATGTGCTGATCTTCATTGGTTCAGTGCCGTCATATTTCAGCTTCAGTGTCTGCCACATCAGGCCAACCTTAATGTCAGCGGTGCCCTTGAATCCTGAAACCATAAGCTTTTTGGCCATTTGATCCGGATTGAAAACGTCGATGCTTACAGTCCTGAAAGAGGAAAGATCAAGAGGCGCAAATAAAGATGCATATCTAAGAATCGGTGCAAAAGTAAATTGGCCGTCCTCAGGAATATATTCAATTCTGAGGGCCCCCGAACCTTCAGTTTTATTCAGTGTCTCAAGAAAAATCTTTCCGCTGCCCTTGCAGACCTCATATACGGGAAGCATCGCGAAATCAGAATCTTTGTGTTCAAGACCGACAGATGTCAGATGATCACAATTGGTAAAAGTCAGATCAGGTGCATAAAGCGCGCCGGATCTGTCGAAACGGAAAGGAAGTACCGGCAGGTCCGCGCGATTGCGGAATGTAGAATTGCGAGGAATGGGATAATATCCGTAGGTGACGCCTTTGGGCTCGGCTATGTCATTATTCCAGACCATTACACGGACTCCGTGAAGAATTTTGGCCTGGGCCGGACGATATACTTTATCAGCGCCGCAGACAGCAAATCCCCTGAGAATCGATTCATTTTCGGCAAGCTTCAATCCGTCACTTGTATTATCAAATGAAATCATGATCTTATTTCCGACAATTTCAACGCCGATGCACTCAGGCGAGGATGTAGGCATTTTGGGAGTAAAATGAAGACCCAGAGCAATAAAAGATAAACGGCGTCCGATATAGAATGTCATCGCTTTGTCGGGCATAAGCATATCATGCTGACTCAGGACTCCGATCGGCATGGGAAGCTTCCTTCGAATCGCAGAAAGGGATTCATTGAACTGCTGCAGCCGGAACGGGGCTGTGGGCTCTGTATAGCGCGGATGTACCTGCAGAAGAATCAGCGACGGAACATTTTTGCGGCTGCTGATTTTGCGGGGTCCGAAAACCTCAGCCAGATCAGCCAGAAGCGCTCTTAGAAACAAATCATATTTATCTGTAAATTCGCTGTCCTTCTCATCAGGTGAAAAAAGAATTCCCCGGATACTCATATCCTTAAGCGGAAAAAGCTTGTGATTAAAGAGTGCAGTCATAAGTCTGGCTTCCGGAATATCGGAAAGCGGCTCTACTTTTTTCTCCGCCTTATCAACATGCAGCTTTGGCAGCTCCATCATCAGTTTTTTATTGCCGACAACAGCTTTCGCAGCTGCACTTTGCCCCGTTGTAACTGCTTCCTCCAAGGGAATATGATGGACGGCATTTTTCATTTCATCAAAATCAGGCGAAGAGGCGGCAATACCATGATCATCTTTATCCGTATCTTCGGGCAAAAGGGAACCCATGGAAAATCTCCGGACAATATCCTTCTCATCAAGATACAGACGCTTGTCTTTAAGCAGTTCCGCCAATTTTGGATCAGACTCAAAAGTCTTTCGCGATATCCAGCTGTATATTGCCGAGTCCTCAAGAGCCAAATCGATAATCCCGACAGGATAGTGCAGTTGATCTGCAAGATGGTAAGCGAGGGAAAAGCCAACTGCAGAAACCCCTGCAAGTGCCTGTCCATCCCTTACAGTGATCCACGATGCTGAAGAAATGGACGATTGGGGAGCATATGAATATTTGCCGCCCTCTTCGATTCCCGCACGGGAAGAAACAAAGAAGCGTATCAGATGCAGTGCAGAATCTTTAAGGGGCGTCCTCGGGGCGCTGGTTTTGGATATCGGTGTACAAAAGGGCACAGAACCAATCATAAGCCAGACATCGCCGCACCGAAGATCCTTGACGACTACTGTCTCCCCGGCAGAACTGAAGATCAATGTGTATGCATCCGTGGAAGGTTTGTATGCCGGCAATTCAAAGGAAAAATTACCCGCATCATCAGATCTTGACTCTCTGGTCAAAATGATCCCGTAGTCGGTATCGAGTTTGGATACCTTTCTACCATCTGTAGGATCTTTGACTACTTCAAGCTTAATCGCAGAATGAGGCTGAGCATATCCATACAGCAAGAGCGGAACGCCCTGCTGGAAAATCATTCCCATTGATAGCCAAGCAGGTAGTTGGATTGTTTCCATTTAAATCACAAATCCCTTTCTATCTACTCAATTTCTCATATATTATACGCTTGTGAACCAATACGGTAAATTAATTACGGACAGATTTTGAACTAATTTTCAATTTCTTTTAGCAAATCAATTTGTTTTCAACGCAAATTACGAAATTTTACGAAATAAAATTCATTTCTTTAAGAAATTTGTATTTATACCGCAGCAATTATGGATATATCATATTGACCGTAATAATTCAGTCTATATAATAGTTGTTATTACTATCAAACCAATACATATTACTATATGGAAGTTATAGGACTATAAGTCCTAAACTTGGGAGGGGTCATGTATGCTAAGTAGAAATTTGGCCGAACACGTGAACACCACTACCATCGACAATGCCTCCATAAAACTAGGATTAATCTTCAAACAGGCACGACGTAAGCGAAGTCTTTCACAGAATTCTTTGTCAGAAGCCGCAAACATAAATAATTCCTATTACTGTTCAGTCGAAAGAGGTACTGTCAACGTTACCATCAAGAAGTTCCTGTGCATTTGCTGCGGTCTTGAAATACCGCCGGATGAAGTAATGAGAAAGCTTCAGTATTTTCAGGAGGGAACAGAGGAATACGGAGAAATTTGAAATATCATTTTTTTGCGTCCCACTCTTAATATGCGACTGACAATCATGCACTTTTTTGATAAACTTATATTTGTAATTTGATTTTTCATATTAATCCTTTATCAAATTTCGTGCAGGAGGAATCATAAATGGATAACGCGCCATGCGTAGGAGGAACCGGAAATATTCCGGCAGAATATGAAGATTTCCGCAAGTCCGGAAAAGATTTTCTCATTCCTTTCTGTTCTCACTTACACATACAGGGTCCATCTTACGATGAATTCCGGGCCCATTATCATGAGTACGTGGAGATTATTTATGTCCTTGAAGGAACTTTTGCAGCTTCCGTAAGCGGACATGAATACAGTATTTCAACCGGAGACCTCCTATTAGTCCACGCTAAGGAGCCGCACGCTTTCAGGTTATTTCCTTTATGCAGATATATTTGCCTTCAGTTTGATCCATATGTTCTTTTTTCAACATCCCGCACTATTTTTGAAGCAAGATATATCATGCCCTTTATCATGTCCAGCTCGTCTGTTCATCGAGTCATTCCGGCAAAAGAGCTTGAGAAAACAAATATCGGAGCACTTGTTGAGGATGCAGACAGCGAATATACAAAACGTGAATATGGATATGATCTTGCCGTCCGATCAGATATCTGCCAGATATTCCTTTGGTTTATCCGCAAATGGCACGCTCAGGGCATCACGCTCGGAATGTCTTCAAATATCAAAAACGAAGACATAGCAAGACTTGAGAGTGTTCTCAATTTTATCGACAAGAACTATATGAATCCGGTTAGCGCCGAAAAGATGGCAGTACTGTGCAATATGAGCTACAGTTATTTTTCAAGATTTTTCAAGGCTTGTGTCGGTAAAACCTTCTCAGAATATCTTACTTATGTCCGGGTTTCAGAAGCTGAAAAACTTTTAGTCAGCACACATTTGAATGTAAGTTCGATTGCGGCGCAGGCAGGCTTTACAAATGCCAGTTATTTCATTACGCAGTTCAAGAGGCATCGTCATATGACGCCGAAGAAATTTAAGCAGGGTTTTCTGATTGAAAACTCACCTTCCAAATAAAAACCGTCTGTGATGCTTGAGTTACAAGTTTCACAGACGGCTTTTTTATTCTATCAGAATGAAGGTTTTTTGTATCAGGATTCTATACGCTTTTTTCTCTCGCGGGGCTTGTCCGAAGGGTCCGCCTTCTTTTTATCGGCGTAAGTGCGTTTCTTATCACTTGGAACCTTAGGTTCAGCGTGCTTCTTGTCGCTGTAGGTTTTGGGCTCGGAAGCCTTCCTGTCATCATGAGATTTGGGCGCTGCGCGCTTCTTCTCTTCAAATGCCTTTGGCTCATAGCTCTTCTTATCATCGTATGATCTGGCTTCAGAGCGTTTTCTGTCACCGAAAGATCTTACCTCCGGACGGAAAGGGGTTGTGTTTCTTCCGGAAGAGAAATCCCGTTCAGAACCGGCGCTGTCCTGTGAATTGTTTTTCAATTCTACATTAACAACCGTACGTCCGATTCTTTCTTTATTCGTCTTACTGACAACCTGATCTGCCATTTCCGTAGGAACATCAACAAAAGTATATTCATCGAAAATAGCAATGGCGCCGATTGATTTTCCGGGAATTTCGCCGTTTGATGCGATAAACTGAACAATCTGGTTGGGACGCATATGGTCTTTGATTCCAACATTCAGGAACAGGCGCTGCATACCAGGCTCAACAATTTTACCGTGGTTTCTGGTATTGGGCGGAGGAATTCCACCGTTCATCTCTCTGTTTCTCGATCTTTTTGCAAATTCTTCATAGGGAACAACTTCCTGAATATCATCACGCTGTGCAATGGATTCACCGCAGAGCTGTTTCAGGAGCGCAGCCGCAATGTCAGTGGTGGTGTAGAAATGATCATCATCACCCGCCACATTTAAGCCTTCCACGTATGTATCAATGTAATTTACATAATCAGCGAGGTCGCCTTTTGCAATCATATCACTTGTCCCCTGAAGAACGCCTGTGATTCTGCTCTCCTGAACATTCATCAGTGTAGGAATGATTGCGCGGCTGATAGTTGCTTTAATAGCATGCTGGATATTCTTCAGATCGATTATCTCGCGGCCGACAACAAAGGTATACGCCTTGCCTGTCTTTCCTGCACGAGCTGTACGTCCGACTCTGTGTACGTAGTACTCATCATCAGAAGGAAGATCGAAATTGAATACTACTTCGATATCGTCTACATCAATTCCACGGGCAGCAACATCCGTAGCGACCAGTAAATCAAGCTTTCCTGAACGGAACTGCTTCATGACACGGTCACGTGACGCCTGTTTCATATCGCCGTGAAGAGCTTCAACTGAATATCCGCGGGTGTTCAGTTTGTCTGTAAGCTCATCAACTTTTCTTTTGGTGTTGCAGAAAACCAAGGCACGCGTTACGTTGCCGGCATCAATAAGTCGAGACATGATCTCAACCTTATTGGACTCTCTGACTTCAATATAGTACTGCTCTACCAGAGGAATGGTAAGTTCCTTTGATGCAATTTTTACATGAATCGGGTCTCTCAGATATTTGTTTGTAAGCTCAACGATAGCTCTGGGCATGGTGGCCGAAAAGAATACTTTCTGCATATTTTCGGGAGTCGACTCAAGAATTGTATCTATATCTTCCTTGAATCCCATGTTCAGCATTTCATCAGCTTCATCAAGCACAATCTTTTCAAGACTTTCGAGACGAAGCGTCTTTCTTCTCATGTGATCCATAACACGGCCCGGTGTTCCCACAATGATCTGCGGTTTACGCTTTAAAGCCATTATCTGACGATCAATCGGCTGTCCGCCGTAGATCGCAACGATTCGTACGCCTTCTTTGTATTTGGCAACATTATGCAGCTCTTCAGCAATCTGTATCGCCAGTTCTCTGGTAGGCGACAAAATCAGAGTCTGGATATGATTAGAGGTAGGATCTACTGAATCAATAACGGGGATGCCGAAAGCACAGGTCTTGCCTGTTCCCGTCTGTGCCTGTCCAAGTAAATCTCTGCTCTCCAGAATGTGCGGAATTGTCTCAGCCTGAATCGGTGTAGCCTCTTCAAAGCCCATGTCAGTAAGTGCTCTCAGTATCTCTTCAGAGATAGGCAGAGCGGAAAAAGAAAGATCATCCATATTTTCTCCTTGATTGTCAGAAACGGATAAATGCACCGTTTCAGTTCTGATTCTGTTCATCCATCCGGGCGACAATCAACTCAATGCCGGCCTCACGAATTTTGCGAATCTGTTCCGGTTCAATGCCGGAATCCGTTATTAAAACATCTACCTGCTCACTTGGAATAAAAGACGAAGTTGAATCATTACAAAGCTTGCTTGAATCAATCAAAGCAATTCTTCTTCGACATTTCTCCGCAAAGCGGCGCTTGAGTTCGAGTTCATAGAAATTATTTCCTGTAAGTCCTGCTGCAAGGGAAAAACCATTTCCAGAAACAAAATAACTGTCTCCACTGATTTTTCTCAGCATTTCCTCGCACAAAAGACCTTCAATAGCACCGGAATGGGAGCGCAGCACGCCACCAACCAAAACGGTCTTAAAATTACTATAGCGTTGAATCTCCATAGCAGTATGAATCCCGTTGGTTACTATTGTCAAGTTTTCAAGGTGATTTATATAAGGAAGCATATAAAAGGCTGTAGAACTCGCATCAATAAAAATCGTCTCACCGTCAGATACAAGCTTGGCTGCTTCTTTTCCGATCGCACTTTTTTCAGAAACATGCATGACACTTCTTCTCATATAGTTCTGGTTGGGAGAAGTAAGTCGGCTCTGATCAGCAAGCGCTGCTCCTCCATGAAATCGGATAATCGCGCCTTCCCGGTCCATTTCGCGCAGGTCGCTTCTAATTGTTGCACCGGTAACTCCAAGTCTGTTTTCAAGTTCAACAGTTGTAACCTGTCCCTCCTTTTCCAACAGCTCAAGAATCCGCTTTCTTCTTTCCAGATTAATCATACTTGCCTCCAGCAATGTGTTCGATTGAAAAATGTCAGGTCCATCAGATGACAATGATTTTTATTTCGCTACAAATCCTACCAAGCAATTTGCAGATTGTCAACAAATGATTTTCGTTTAGTCGATTTTCAAAACGCCACGTATAAGAATACTATTAATCGAAAATATTTGCATTACGAACTATGCCAAAGATTTATGAAAATCCACCATTTTTTTGGTTATTATGTATATGCAGCAGAATATGAAAGAGTTTCTATATTATTACGGCCTAAGCAAAAGAATGTGAAACGCATGTAAGAGAATGCAAAATTCATTTGAAAGAAGCTGCAGCTATATCAGCAGCAAATGTGGGATGTCCATCATATCGGCCTGGCTGCATAACTAACCGCTTTGCCTATTCTCTTAACTGATCACCTGTGACCTACATTACAAAAGCCCCGGAACTTTCATTCCGGGGCTTCCATTCTGGCTGCCGAACAGGGATTCGAACCCCAACAAACTGCTCCAGAGGCAGTCGTGCTACCGTTACACAATTCGGCAATAGCCTTGCTGTACGCGTGCTCTGGACACAAACTAAAGCGTAGTCAACGGAAAAGAGTATACCAAAACAGGACAGGTTGCGCAATAGTTTTCGGATAAGTTCTCACTTATAAAATTATTCAGTTCCATTTGGCCCGCTTAATCAACTAACACCATCATAGATTTGAAGAACGTTAAGAGCCTTACAGGTGATCAATTTGGAAAATCTTCCCTTCTTCTCAATACTTACAGGCATTACGATGCTTGTCTATCATCAAATAATATTGACACTAAGTCTTATTTCACTGATAATAAAGCCATAGAAAAAGGAGGGGAAAAGCTATGTTTAAGAGAATTAGGATTCTTGTAATATCTCTGTCTCTGATTTTGCTCCTGTCCAGTTGTTCATCATCTACTAAATCAACTATGATGGACCAGGTCGAGGGTGCCGCTGCTCCGTCTCAGACAACAGCCGCAGCAGCGATGACGGAAGATATGAGTACGGCAGACGCTGCAGACAAAGACGGCGGATCTACACTCATCCTTGATCCAGGTAATGTCGTGGATTCCGGTAAAAAGATTATCTATACAGTAAATATGTCATTAGAGGCTCCAGACGCGGCCAAAGCAATTGATGAAATCGGAAAGAAAGCTGCATCACTCGGCGGTTATGTGTCCGATACCAGCTACAACCAATATGAGGAATCTGCATCGGCATCCATCGTTGTCCGTATTCCGCCCGAGAAATTAGGTGATTTCACGGAGCATATCGGTACTTTGTATAAAGTACTTTCGACGAACATGGGATCTCAGGACGTGACTGAACAATATGTGGATGCACAGTCGCGGCTTGCAAACGCAGAAGCTCAGGAGGCTCAGCTTTTGGCTATTATGGCAAAAGCGGCTACCATTAAAGATATTCTTGCCGTACGCTATGAACTTGATACGGTCCAGCAGGAAATAGAAGTTCTCAAAGGCCAGATCCGTCTAATGGATAATCAGGTAGGTTATTCAACGGTAAGCATTATGATTGAACAGCCGGCAGCGGCACCCGAGTCTCCTGAAGTCGACGAGAACGAAGGTCTTCTGGCTCGCTGGAGCATGAGCTATATCTGGCAGAGTGTGCAGAAGGGCTTCTCCAACAGTCTGAGCTTTACTGTGAACGCTCTGGGTGTTGCTCTAATTGCACTCAGCTATCTTGTTATTCCCGCAGTTGGCATTGGCATAGTTGTATTAGCTGTCATCCTGATCGTAAAGCACAACAAAAAGAAAAAATCGCAGAATAAAATAATCAAATGACCCCCATTACGAATAACTGAATGAATAGATGAATAAATGTCTGCATGTCAGATGAACGAAAAACGATAGTAGAATGGCTGCCGCATTATGAGATGCGGCAGCCATTTTTGTCGTGTATGAGTGTTCTTCTTTTTGTGTTCCTTAGCTCAGCTTCGCAGGTCGAGTCCGATTCTTCCGTCTTTGATTTCAACAATGCGGTCGGCCTTTTCTGCGATGCGGTTATCATGGGTGATAATGATAAAAGTAGTCTTCTTCTCAGCATTAATCTGCCGCAGAAGTTTATAAATGCTTTCTGTTGTATTTGAATCGAGGTTCCCGGTCGGTTCATCAGCAAGTATGTTGTCCGGCTGATTAATCAGCGCGCGTGCAATGGCCGTGCGCTGCTGCTGTCCTCCTGACATATTCGCAGACATATTATTCATGACAGGCGTAAGCCCGACAAGATCTATCAGTGACTTTGCCCGCTCTCTGGTCTGTTCTGTCACTTTACCAAGAATTCTGGCCGGTAAGAGAACATTCTCAAGTGCCGTGTATTCCGGCAGAAGATAGTGAAACTGGAAGATAAAACCGATTGTCTCATTACGGAATCGGGCAATCTGGTTTTTGGTCATTGCAGTTGTCTTTTGGCCGCGCACCAGTACATTACCGCTCGTGGGGCGGTCAAGCGTTCCAAGAATATTCATAAGTGTACTTTTGCCGCTTCCTGATGAACCGATAATTGAATTGAAAGAATGCTCCCGGAAACCCAGATCTATATTAAAGAGGACCTGCGTTTTAATCTTGTCTCCATATACTTTATTTATGTTCTGCAAGCGAATTATATCAGCCATTGCGTATCACCTCGATCGGGTTCAATTTCGAAGATTTTCTGGCAGGAATAAGAGATGCCAGAACAGAGGCTGCCACTGCAATCAGTGCGGAAAAAGCAATAAATGAGTAGTCGATTGTTATCGCAACAACAGGTGCGCCGTCTATCAGGCCCATCGCCTTTAAAATACCGACCTGTCTTGATTTTTGCATAACAGTAATGGCAAGGACACTGGCAATTCCAAGGATGACTGATATCAGTACGAAAACTTGAATCATAATGCTTGAGACGCTCTGTCCGTTCAGTCCGCTTAAGAGTTGTTCGTTCTGGCTTTTCCAGTCAGTAATAGTCAGGGAAGTATCAGACAGTTTCAAAGCCAGACTGGCAGCTGCTGTATCAGCCGTGAACGGGTCTGGAAGCTTCATGCCGACAGAGGTCACTCCTTCGCCATATCCAAAGAAATCCTGCAAAGAAGCGAGCGTTGTGACCACCCATGACAAATTTACCGCTGCGACTTTAAGATCATATATTCCACTTATGACAAATTCCGTCGTACTTCCTGAGGGAAGCACAACTGAGACTCTGTCACCTGCTGATACGCCCCATTTTTCGGCCAGATTCTTACCGATCATCGCTTCGCTGTCTCTTTCCGGGATGCTGCCCTCATAAAGGGCTTCAGAAAAACGATAAATTCCGTCATCTTTCTTTAGATCAAGACCCCGAAGCAGTATAGGAGCTGTCTTTTCAGAATCTGATGAATCCGTATACGTCATGAAGGCAGATCCGTCTGCTGATACAGTTAAATATCTGTACCGAAACGCCAATGGCTATTCCGACAGCGATAAGTATCGTCTGCCCTTTGCCGGATTTCAGAAACCTGAGTGCAATACTACCTGCCAGACGCATCTGTTTTCCATCCATCAGTCAAAAGAAAAGCAGCCTTGAAGAAGAGCACACGCCCCTCCTCAAGGTAAAACTTATATGAACAGGTTAGTATCAGAAAGCTCTGCAGACCCTAGGAATGTGGCCACTCCGGCAAGTTCAACTCCATCCAGAAGTTCTTCTTCCTTGATACCCATAAGGTCCATGGACATCTGGCAGGCCAGAACACGGACGCCTGATGCCATTGCTGCCTGAATCAATTCCTCCAGTGACTGGACATTCTTCTGCTTCATGATGCCTTTAATCATTTTAGCACCCATTCCGCCCATATTCATACGGGAAAGGCCAAGCTTTTTGGCCCCGCGCGGCATCATGATGCCGAACATCTTTTCAATCAGGTTCTTTTTGACAGGGACATGAGTGCTCTTTCTCAGAATATTAAGTCCCCAGAAAGTAAAGAACAGTGTCACTTTGCGTCCCATCGAAGCAGCTCCGTTTGCAATTATAAAGGCAGCCAGGGCTTTATCAAGATCCCCGCTGAAAATAACCATAGTCTTATCGTTCCCGGATGAAGCTGCCGCAGCAGATGGAGTCTGCAGAATGGCTGTCGAATCAGACGCGGCAGCAGCCATACCTTTTTGAAGGTCAACCGAATAGACACCCTTATCACGCTTGATGGCAAGAAGAGTATTTCCAGTACGTTCACACCACACATCAATGTCAGATGCAAAGGCGGGATCCGTCGCGGAAACATGGAGAATCTCACCGGATGACAGTTCTTTCATTCCTTCTGCTACCTTCATGATCGGCCCGGGACAGGAGAGTCCGCATGCATCAACCGTGATTGATTTGGTCGGAGCTGAAGGAACAGGCGGAACAACAATAACAGTTGCAGCAGGTGCTTTTTCACTGGCACTCGCCGTCTGCCTGATTGCTTTTTCCTCCTGACGAATTACATTATACGTACGGTATCCGCCGCTCAGGTTATAAGCGTCGACACCGTGCAGCGTCAGCATCCGGGAGGCAATATATCCTCGTAAGCCTACGCGGCAGAAAACATATACTGGCTGATCCTTCGGAATTTCAGAAAGTCTGTCGCGAAGTTCATCCAGCGGAATCGAAAGAGCGCCGGGGATACTGCCCATCGCCACTTCGTCTTTCGTACTGACATCAAGAAAGTATGCATCTTCTGCCAGAAGGCCGTCTACCTGTTCCGGATAAACAACTTTAACATCACCCTTCAATATGTTGGCAGCAGTAAAGCCGAGCATATTAACCGGATCCTTAGCGGAAGACACAGGAGGTGCATAGCAAAGCTCAAGATCTTCCAGATCATATACCGTTCCGCCCAGGCGAAGGACAGTTGCAACAACATCAATACGCTTGTCAACGCCGTCGTAGCCTACTGCCTGTGCCCCGAGAATCTTACCTTCAGGAGTGAAAAGCATCTTCATGCTGATGTTTGTGGCATTTGGATAGTAGCTGGAATGGCTTGTAGGATGAATATATGTCTTCCTGTATTCTATCCCTTCCCTTTGAAGCTGTTTCTCGGAGAAACCTGTTGATGCGGCAAGCAGATCGAAAACCTTTACAACGCTGCTGCCCTGAACATAACGGGCACTTTTTCCTGACGGACCTGACGTTTTGCCGGAAAGCATAATCTCAGCCGCTTCTCTGCCCTGTTTATTGGCAGGACCGGCCAGTGGGATCAGCACTTCTTTTCCGCTGATCATACTTGTTACACAAATTGCGTCGCCGACAGCAAAAATATCAGCGTCAGATGTACGGAACTGATCATCAACCTGAATGCAGCCGCCGATTCCCGTCGATAGTCCGGCTTTTGACGCCAGACTGCTGTCCGGGACAACTCCCGTACAAAGAATAACAAGATCCGCTGTCAACTGTGAATCATCGGAAAGGGTAAGTGAGACAGGTTTACATACATCAGGACCCTTTACTCTGCATTCTGTAAGTGCAAAGCTCTTTACGCCAACGCCCAGACGCAGATGGACTCCATTTTCACGAAGATTCTGATGAATCGGGATTGCCATCTCTTTATCAAGGAAAGTCAGGACCTGATCCATAAATTCGACAAGAGTAACAGAAAGGCCGCGTTCCTTTAAGTTTTCAGCCATCTCAACGCCGATGAAACCGCCGCCGACGATAACTGCACTCCGTGGGTCCTTCAAGCGGATGTAGTCATCAATAACAAAAGTATCCGTAAGAGTTCTTAAGGTATAAATCCCTTCAGACCTCACGCCGGGCAAGTCAAACACTTTTGGATTAGCACCGGGAGAAAGCAAAAGCTTATCGTAGGATTCTTCATATGTACGGTTAACACTAAGGTCACGCACGGTAACAGTCTTTGTCTGTCGGTTAATCGAAACGACCTCGCTTCTCACCCGTACATCGACTGCAAAGCGATCGCGAAGAAGGTCTGCTTTGGTGACAATCAGACGTTCCCTGTCCGTAATTGTTCCGCCCAGATAGTAAGGCAGACCGCAATTAGCATAGGAAATATATTCGCCTTTTTCAAAAAGGATAATTTCAGTCTCCTCAGACAGACGACGTAAACGTGTAGCAGCACTGGCACCGCCGGCAACTCCGCCAATAATAATTACTTTCATAAAATTCCTCCCGTTGGTCTTTTGTAATAGTAAATCAGATGTGTACTGATAACATTCTTGTATCCGATTATACCCAATAGAGGAAGAAATTGAAATGGATTTCGGAAGAAAATATTCAAAAATTCAAATATGTTTATATATTATACCTGTTATTTCGTTATTGCCGTCAAAAATCAACTCATCCCCGCCCTGAAGGCATGTCGGGAATCTTCGGAAGCGGTTCAACGAGACCGAGTTCTTCAAGCTTTGTTCTGACAAGTCCTATGTCCTGCCAGAGTGCCACCCGTTCGCGGTTATTTCTTAGAATATAGGCTGGATGAAAGGTCGGCATAATCAGGTATTTAGACTTTTCTATCCAGTTGCCGCGGGCTTTACTTATAGGTTCGTCCGGATTCAGGAAATATTTATAAGCTGTTGCACCTAAAAGAACAATCACTTTCGGTTTGGCAAAACGAATCTGCTTGGCCAAAAGAGGCATGCAGGCTCTTGCCTCATCGCGGGTGGGGACGCGATTATCCGGAGGGCGGCATTTGACGATGTTGCAGATATGATAATCATCCGGTGTGAATCCATATGCTTCCAGAAGAAGCGTCAGCAGACGCCCTGCCTGACCGACAAACGGCTTCCCCTGTTCATCTTCATTGGCTCCCGGTCCTTCGCCGACAAACATGAGCGGAGCCTCAATCGCACCTCGATAAATAACAACATTTTTTCTGGACCCGGAAAGCGAACAATTCCTGCAGTTTGTACATTCTTCAACAAAATCCGGCCACGTGTATTCCAATTTATCCCACCTGCCTTATTTATAATATCTAAAATTATATCAGACATAGTCCGTGTCTGGTTTTCTTTTATTGCAGATCATCTGCAATCCGAAGTCTCACAGTAAACTTACTTCCTACGCCTTCTTCACTTTCCACCGCGGCAGTCCCGTCATAAAGCTGGGCGATATGTTTGACAATGGAAAGACCAAGACCCGTTCCGCCCATTTCGCGCGAGTGACTTTTGTCTACCCGGTAGAAACGTTCAAAAACACGCGCCATGTGCTCAGGGGAAATACCCTCGCCTGTGTCCTTAACGCGGATCGCAATAACCCTGTCCGGCTCCCGGGTGGCGCGGATATAGACACGGCCGCCTTTTTTGTTGTACTTAATAGCGTTATCAACAAGATTTATAAGAATCTGCTTGATCCGGTACTGGCTGGCAAGAACAGGAAGGCTTTCACAGTCTTCGACAATAATGGATACCTGCCTCTCCGTAGCTTTGTCATCAAGAAGTGTCGCTACATCGTCAAGAAGCGCAGAAAGATCAAATTTTTGAAGCTCCAGATCACTTTCCATTCCTTCAATTTCTGAGAGATGCAGGATATCGCTGATAAGCTGATGGAGCCGTTCCGCCTCAATATCAATAATCTCCAGAAAACGGCCCTGCACAGCAGCATCTTCAATATGACCGTGTCGCAGGGTGTCAACAAAACCTCTGATGGAGGTCAAAGGCGTCTTTAACTCATGGCTGACATTCGCTACAAATTCAGCTCTCATATCCTGCAGTTCAGCCAGCCGCAGATTTTTCTCTTCCAATTCGCGAACCTCTTTTTCGAGCTGCTCCGCCATGCTGTTGAACGCCGAAGAAAGAGCCCCTATTTCATCTTTAGTGTGTACATCCGCACGAACGCGTACAGAATAGTTGGCGGCCGCCATTGATTCAGCAGCATTTCTAAGCTCAAAAAGAGGACGTGTCAGCCGTTTGGTAAATATATAGCTTACACCGGCCAAAAGTATCAGTGTCCCTATCATTACAGACACAAAGGTAACCTGAAGCTGGTGAACGCCTGCCTGATAGAAAACCAGAGGAACGGAGGTGCGGACGATTTGATTCAAATCTGAATAGTACGTGGCCAGGTAAAGCATATCGACACCCAGTGTACCGCTGTGCCGCTTCTGGGTTGCTGTTCCCGCAGAAGATATGGCTGACTTGACTTCCGCTCTGTCGGCATGATTCTCCATCTTGGAGGCGTCCTGCTGATTGTCATAGATGACCTCTCCATCGACAGTAATCACCGTAATGCGAAGGCTGGCAGAATCTTCTGAAAAAACCGCCTGGCATACTTCACTTGCCTCCTGATAACTTGTTCCGGTTTTTATCTCACGCACAAACAGCTCGCTCGCGGATGCAAGAAGAAATCCATTCGTCTTATCAGAATACTGATTCAAAAAGTATATGCAAAAAATGCCCGTTGTCGAAATCGACAAGAGCACGATAAGCACAAGGAATATCTGCAGTCTTTTAATCATATATTACCCCTTAGTCATATCCCGGTCCTCGCAAAAACGATACCCCCTGCCGCGAACGGTCTCAATAATAACCGGATTTGCATCGTCTTTTTCAATTTTCCGGCGCAGTTGACGGATATGAACGTCAACCGTTCGGGTTTCACCTGAATATTCGTAACCCCATACATAATTCAAAAGATCATCCCTTGAGTACGCGACACCCCTGTTCTGCATCAAAAATTTCAGGAGTTCATATTCTCTGTTGGTCATCTCAATTTCTTTATCCTCCGCGTATACGCGATGCCGGACATCATCGAGAAGAATTCCTGCAAAGGCAAGTTTAGCAGTTTGCGAGCCCTGTCGGGAACCAGATTCCACGGAAGGCGCCATGTAAAGCGGTTCGACCGGAGCAGGTGACTGTTCAGGCTTCTCGCAATCGGTTGCCTGGGTATGCTGAAGGGATGTATTGTATCGTCTGACCTGTGCGTGGACCCTGGCGAGAAATTCGCGTATTCCAAACGGTTTAGTAATGTAGTCGTCCGCACCTGCCTCGAGACCTTTGACTTTGTCGCCTTCCGTACCTCGGGCTGTCAGCATGACAATAGGAACAAGCGGATACTTAGCGCTCTCCTTAACTCGTCTGCAAATCTCAAATCCATCCATTCCGGGAAGCATGATATCCAGAATAAATAAGCAGATACCTTCAATTTCTGCAAGTTCAGAAAACATGGCAGAACCGTTACGGTAGCTTTTTACGTCATAGCCTTCGCTTTTAAGATTATATTCAATAAGCTCTGCAATGACTGCATCATCTTCAACGAGAACGATCAAGGACTTTGTGTTCATAACTGGTCCGGCCTCCTGCCGCGAATATAGAAAAGAACCCATTCAGCAACATTCTGCGCATGATCTGAAATCCGCTCAAAATACTTGCATACCAGAAGAATCTCGGTCAGAAGCTCAATATTTTCAGGATCCTGACGCATTCTTTTAATTAGATATGCTTTAACTTTATCATATAATTCATCAACTTTATCATCCATATGAACAACCTGCGCCGCAGTCTCTTCATTTTTTGTGACATATGACTCCAAAGCTGAACGGATCATAAGCTGAGACATGTCAGACATTCTGATCAGATCTGCCGGAATCATGATACTTGTATGAAAGGAATCCAGTATCAGAACTTTTTCTGAAATATCACTTGCATGATCAGCAATCCGTTCTAAGTCTGTAATCAGCTTCAAATTTGAAATCGTATCGCGGAGATCTCTGGCTACAGGCTGCTGGCGCGCAATCAGTTCGAAGCACGCCTGATCAATCTCCTTTTCCATATCATCTATGGTATCGTCCTGTGCAATGACACGTTTCGCTTTTTCAACATCCATTTCAACGAGGGCATTGACTGCATCTTCTATTGCGTTTTGTGTGAGCGTCCCCATTCTGATAATCTGGTCATGAATGTGCTCAAGGTCCTTATCAAATCCGCCTCTTACAACCATATGTCAACCTCCTGCTCTCAAAGCATAATATTCGCGCAAAATCAAATTCAACAAAAATATAAAATCAACCAAATCTTCCTGTTACATAATCTTCTGTCTTTTTGTTTTTGGGATTATCGAAAAGCTCGAGTGTCTCGCTGTATTCGACAATCTCTCCGAGGAGAAAAAAGGCTGTTTTGTCTGAAATTCGAACGGCCTGCTGCATATTATGAGTTACAATGATAACCGTGTATTTCTGTTTCAGATCGTACATCAAATCCTCGATCTTGAGCGTCGATATCGGGTCAAGTGCTGATGTCGGTTCATCCATCAGGAGGATATCAGGCTCCACAGCAAGTGCCCTCGCTATACAAAGTCTCTGCTGCTGTCCTCCGGATATGCCCAGTGCCGAACCCTTTAACCGATCTTTGACCTCATCCCACAGGGCTGCGCTGGTTAATGCCTGTTCAACAATCACATCAAGTTCCGATTTGTTCTTGACTCCATGTACACGAGGTCCATAAGCAATATTATCATATATTGACATGGGAAAGGGATTTGGCTTTTGGAAAACCATGCCGGCACGTTTGCGAAGAAGCGTGACATCACAGTCCCTGCTGTAGATGTCCTGGTCATCAATTAGAATTTTCCCTTCAATACGGCACCCGGGGACAAGATCGTTCATACGGTTCAGTGTCTTGATGCAGGTTGATTTTCCACATCCCGACGGACCGATAAAGGCTGTTATTTTTTTCTCTTCTATATCAAGATTCACATCTTTGAGAGCCTGGAAGTCTGCATAAAACAGATTCAGATGTTCAATACTTACTTTTGTTTTTTTCATATATCGATATCTCCTTATTATTTCTTAAGCCGGCTAGACAGAAATCCCGCCAGACGATTCAATAAAAACACCAGTATCAAAAGCGCGGAGGCCGTCGCAAACGGCACGGATACCGGATCTTTTCCATTCATAGCCGAGTTATAGAGGTGAAGCGCCAACGTGTTGCCCTGTTCAAAAACGTGCCCGAAAAGGGCGTCAAACATATTATCGCCTTTGGGCATCGAATTGCCGGATACACCGACTGTAAATAAGAGCGCGGCTGTCTCGCCTACAATACGGCCCATAGCAAGAATAACGCCGGTTAGTACGCCTGGCATTGCACAGGGAAGAATAATTCCCATCGTAACACGCAGTTTACCGGATCCAAGTGCCAGTGCACCTTCCTTATAAGCGGCAGGAACCGCTAAGAGCGCCTCTTCCGTTGTTCTTACAATAGTAGGCAGGATACATATCATCATAGTAAGACTTCCCGAAAGGATTGACAGCTTCAGCTGGAAAAGAACTACAAACACGGCATATCCAAAAAGTCCAAACAGGATTGATGGAATGCCGGATAGAATTTCTGTCGCAAAGCGTATCAGTTTGACAAGCCGTCCCTGCTTTGCATACTGCGTTAAATAGATTGCGCTGCCAATGCCGACAGGAGTTCCAATGACAAGGCTGACCACAATTATATAAAGAGTATTGATAATCATGGGGAGTATTCCCTTGCTGCCATTTTTCGAAGCGGAATAGGTGCTTGTCAGAAAGTCAATTGTCATGGCCGGAAGTCCGTTATAAAGAATGTAACCAATAATTCCGATAAGTGCGATAACCGTCACTGCCGCAGAAAACCAGATAAGGCTGCCAAGTACGACGTCCTTCTTTTTATTTCGCATCCATCTGCACCCCCCTCTTTGAGATAAAAGTAAAAGTGAGGTTAACCAGCATAATAAAGACAAATAGAACGAGGCCAATGGCAAAGAGTGACTGCCTGTGAAGACCGGCTTCTGCATATCCCATTTCGAATGCGATACCCGCAGTCATTGGGCGAACCGATGAAAAGAGTGAAGGAAGCTGTACAATATTGCCGGCTACCATAATTACTGCCATTGTTTCACCTATCGCACGTCCCACGCCCAGAATCACACCGGCCAGAATACCTGACTTAGCGGCCGGAATCTGTACCGCAAAAATTGTCGATATTTTCGTATTTCCAAGAGCAAGCGATGCTTCCGTGTATGCGCCGGGCACACTTTTAAGGGCGGTCTCAGCAACGCTGATAATAGTAGGCAGAATCATAATGGCAAGAATCAGGATAACGGCCAGTAGTCCCGAACCCGTCGTACTGTAACCAAGCTTTGTAAATGTTGTGCGTATGAATGGAACCAGAACTTTCATTCCCCAGAAGCCATAAATGACAGAAGGAATGCCTGCGAGAAGCTCAACGGCCGGACGAACAATCGAACGTATCCAGTTGGGTGCCACTTCCGCAAGAAATACTGCGGTCAGAAGACCAATCGGCACACCGATGGCCATAGCTCCTATGCACCCGATGAGGGACGCGAGAATCATATATAAAATACCAAACTGCGGTTCAGCAACTGTCGGCTTCCACTGGGTCCCGAAAATAAACTTTCCAAAACCGATCTCGAGAATTGCAGGAGATCCGTAAATAAACATGTAAAGTGTTATTACTACAACAATTCCGATGGAAATGCTGGCCGAGAGCTTAAAGATTGTCTCGGCGGATTTTTCGAGACCTGTTATAGAAATGGCAAGGACGACGCTTGTCAGAGAAAAGATAAAGAAAAGAAACCATCCGTAGATCATATGGCCGCTTGCCGTCGAAAGGCCGGCCTGGGAGGCCTGTTTTGTAATCGATGCCAGAAATGTAAGTTCAACAACCGCACAAAGCACTGTGCCGAAGAGGGCGCCGCTTGCGTACAGATATTTTCTGAGAACCAAAAGAATAAGGCCTGATGAGGTAAACAAAAACGAGAGGATAAGGCAAATTCGCATGCCGATTGGAATCTGTATCAGAAGATCAGCACTGAATCGAATGTTTGCAGTTAATAGATCAAACCCGGTAAGGCTGATTGTATATTCATTGAACATAAAGGACGAAAAGGGTAATACAACAGTTAGTATTGCAAGAATTCCAGAAAGAAAGCTGGCCAGACGCAAACCATCCCGTCTGCCTTTGTTCTCCCCCCGGAGAACGTTATGACTATTCGTTTCCAATATTGTACCTCTCAATCATATATCAGGTTTTGCCGGGATTCGGGACAAGTCCGTCTTCCTCAACAATCTTCATACCAGCATCACTAAATACGAAATCCAGAAAAGCAGCCGTTACTTCATCCGTCGTCCCGGCCTTGGTAATCATGACAAAGGGACGCTGCAGGGAGTAGTCCCCGGATTTTACAGCCGCCTCGGAAAGGGTAACCCCGTCGAGCACAACAGCCAGAACAGAATCATCAACTGCCGAGATTGATACATAACCGACAGCAGCAGGATTCGCAGCAACGGCCTGTTTCACGTTGCCTGTTGAGTTCTGTTCTTCCGCATATACAGCGATATCTTCAATCCCCATAAGCTCTTCAAAAGCGCCTCTGGTTCCGGATGCGGCTTCGCGGCCGATACACTGGATAGCAGCGTCGGCCCCGCCGACATCTTTCCAGTTGGTGATTTCACCTGTATATATTTTAGCAACCTGTTCTGATGTCAAGGAGTCCACACCTGACTGTGCATTTACAATGACTGCAATTCCGTCATAACCTATTATGTATTTGTCAAAACTGTCGGGGGATTCAGTATCCTTCAAAGATCTCGAAAGCATGCCGATCTGTGCTGTTCCGTCATTTACAGCCGTGGGTCCTTCTCCGGAGCCATTTCCGCCGACAGAAACGATTACATCACTGTTTTGTGCCATAAACGCTTCTGCAAGCGCGGTAGCAACATCAGACATAGATGTTGACCCGGTGAGAGTCAGGGATCCGCTCAGGGAAGATGATTGTGAGTCTGCCTTATTTGTTGTCTCCTGGACCGCAGATGACGTCGTACCTACAGCAGCAGTAGTCTCAACGGCAACTTCCCTGCAGGCTGTTGAGCCGGTAAGCATAACAGATGCAAGAATAGCTGCTAAAAATATCTTCCTCTTTTTCGTCAATTCCTGTCCCTCCTTTTTGTTTTGCCTCCTTAGCATAACAACCTCTAATGAGGCATTGATTAATCCGATGTAAATTACTGTTATTTCGGTGTAAATTCTATGTAAATAACAAAAAGCCCTCCGCTAAATTAATCGCGGAGAGCTATCCATCTAATTTTTAACAAAATGTTATATTACTTTAATACAACAATGGTAACTCCATCGTTGGCCCGTGCCCAGTCAGGGTCATTTCTGAATGCAGGACAAAGCTCAATTAAAGAGCGTCCGGTCTTCTCAAAAGGACCAAACTGTTCCCCAGGACAGAAACCTTTGATTCTTCCTTCGCTCTTCATAACACGAAGGCATTCGTGGGTGGCAGACTTCAAAGATCCGCCGCAGCCGGATGATCCATATCCGTGAATAACCTTAACCTGATGAATCCCAATACGGCGCATCGTGTTAAGCTCAAGCTTGAGCTTCTTCATTGCTCCGTCAACTTTAGGCATTCCTTCTTCAATGTTGATAATACTTGCTGCCATATTTACCTCACAAACACAAGTCAAGAAACTGATGAAAAAATACTTCGATCAGTTCAGAAAATTACGCTATAGGGAAAAGCGTCTGCTGATACCTTCTAAAAACGGATTATTTCCCCGAAAATCGTTCAAAAAAGGATTGCGTCACATATCATTCGAATTACATATCTTCCGCGTTTACAAATCTATTATACCACAATTCACTTTGAGACGGCGCACCAGATCAAGAATTTGCTATAATACCCTCATGAGAATAGATAGACTTCTGGCAAACTCAGGTTATGGTACAAGAACACAGATCAAAGAACTGATCCGTGGCGGACGCGTGCGCTTTCACGGAGAGATAGTAACGGATCCCGGCCTTTCCATCAAAGAGGACCAGACTGCTTTTGTGCGTTTAGACAGCGAACCGATTATTTCCTCCCGCTATCTCTATATCGCCCTTTATAAGCCTTCGGGTTATTTGACAGCCCTTGAAGACAGCAGACTTCCGACAATAGCAGATCTGATTCCTCAGGAACTCATATTCAAGGGTCTTGCGCCGGTAGGACGCCTTGACTACCACACCACCGGTCTACTTATTCTGACCAATAACGGTACGCTCTCCCACAGGCTTACAAGTCCGAAATGGCATGTTGAAAAAACATATCTTGTAACCTACAGCGGGGAACCTCTATCAGACAAAGAATGTGCGCTTTTTTCAGCCGGGATGATTTTAAAAGAACCTGACCATGAGACCGTTCACCTGGCCCCGGCCAGACTTTTACTGAGCGATGGAAATACATGCCGGCTCACGCTCACGGAAGGGAAATCCCATCAGGTAAAAAGAATGATCGCAGCTGTCTCAAGAAGTGTAATTACCCTTCATAGAGAAAGCATAGGTAAGATAAAACTTGATGAAAACCAGGCCCCCGGAGATTACAGAAATCTGACACCGCAGGAAATAGACATACTTTTTGCTGCCACGGGACTAACAGGAACCCAAGTCTGACGGAGGGGGTTCTGACGGATTTATCTAACAGTTTTCGCCCGACAATTTTACGGGGTCTCGTCAATAGTAACTTTTGCCGCGATATATTCTTCTATAAATTCGTCCTGATTCAACAGAACTGCTGTTATGAATTCCTCTGCTTTTGAGGGATCTTCACAAGCGCTGCCAATGGTAAACACCAGCGAATCTTTCGCAGTTGACCATTCATTTACATACCCGAGGGCATAGATAAGCTCCGGATCAGATATCTTAATACCGCAGATGTACTCAATTTCATCTTCACCTGTAACCGGAGTTTCATCGCCTTCTTCATCTGTCAGTTTATAAAACTGTTCCATGCTGCAGGTAACAGGAGTAATTTTGTTGAGAATCCCTTCCGGAAGGGTCTCCTGAAGGCTCTGGTAGTAAGAATTCAGATTCATAACATACGGAGTATAGTACGGCAGCGTCTTCGCATCAAAGATGATAACCTCAGGATCGAGGGATAAGAAAGTCATTGCGGAAGCCGGGCCATAGACAGTCGCGTTGCTTTGTTCTTCAGACGCATCAACGATGACATCGGCGTACGTCAGATAAGGATTCGTGTATTCGAATTCTTCCGTCAAGTATTTATCGAGAATCGTATTATCCATCGCGAAGTGACCGATGCTGACAATCTTAATATCATAGTCTTTCCCAAAAAATACCTGCATCAGAAAAGCGCCGGTTAACACGACACAAAGTAAAACCAGAAAAATTTTCCACCATGTATAGTAAAAATACACCTTCCATTGACGTACAGACTTGCCGAAGACTTTCTTAGACTTATCCTCGACAATCTTCTCGGCTTCTTTTACTGCGGCGCGCCCCGACGCTACTTCATAGGCCTCGGTCACTTCTTTAAGCTTAGCATCATTTTTTTCCATGCGAAATCTCTTCGTGAGCTGCCAGAACCGGTTATCAACAGCATATGCATTTGCCGTCTCAGCAAGTCCGAGAACGGCAAAAGCAGAAGCACGATCCATCAGGTCCGATGGTTGTGCTTCTGCTGCATTTACTTCAGACACGGCCCTGCAGGCACCCCTTTGAGAATGCCTCTGGTTATCGGACTGATTGTTCATCTGTATCCCCTTCGAAAAACAAGATCAGGTTATGGGTTTCATTGTCGGGAACAGCAGTACGTCGCGAATAGACGCACGGTCTGTTATCAGCATGATAAAGCGGTCAACGCCAATACCCATGCCTCCCGTCGGCGGCATACCATACTCGAGTGAAACGCAGAAATCTTCATCAAGGAGATTAGCTTCATCATCACCGGCTTCGCGCTTTTTGATCTGGTCCGCAAAACGTTCGCGCTGGTCAATCGGATCATTGAGTTCCGAGTAGGCATTGGCGTATTCACGGCCGCCTATAAAAAGTTCGAAACGCTCGGTCATCAAAGGGTCGCCGGGCTTCTTTTTGGTCAGAGGAGAAATCTCTATCGGATATTCACAGATGAATGTCGGCTGTATGAGCTTCTCTTCACAATAGACTTCAAAGAACAGATTGAGAATTTCGCCTTTTCTAAACGCAGCGTTCGCCTCAATTCCTTTGGCTTTCGCAGCCGTATGAGCCTCTTCATCCGAAGAAATATCAGCAAAATCAACATCCGAGTACTTCTTAACAGCCTCGACCATAGTCATACGGGCAAAAGGAGGCTTCAGACTGATCGGAGTCTCCTGGTAAGTAAGCTCCGTAGTCCCGAGAACCTTGATGGCAACCTCGCTCAGAAGATTCTCTGCAAGATCCATCATTCCTCGAAGATCTGTATAAGCCTGATACATCTCGATTGTTGTAAATTCAGGATTATGCTTAATCGACATGCCTTCATTTCTGAAAAGGCGGCCCATCTCATATACACGCTCGAAACCACCGACAATCAGGCGCTTCAGATACAGTTCAGGTGCAATTCGAAGGTACATGTCCAAGTCGAGCGCATTGTGATGGGTAACAAACGGACGGGCTGTCGCTCCGCCGGGAATAGCATTAAGAATTGGCGTCTCCACTTCAATAAAGTCAAGAGAATCCATATATCTTCTGATTTCACGGATAACCGCCGATCTTTTCTCAAACGTATCTCGGACTTCCGGATTTATAATCAGATCCACATAACGCTGGCGATACCGCAGATCAGCATCCTTTAATCCATGAAACTTATTCGGCAGAGGGCGCAGAGCCTTTGCAAGTAGAGTGTACTCTTTCGTGCGAATAGAGATTTCACCTTTGTGCGTACGGAATACTTCACCGCGAATGCCGACGATATCACCTATATCAAGCTTCTGCCAGAGAGCGTATGCTTCGGGGCCAAGCTCGTCTATCTTTGTGAAAAGCTGAATGTGTCCGCTTCTGTCATGAAGATCACAAAAACTGACCTTACCCATTCCGCGGCGTGAAAGAAGACGTCCTGCGACGCTGACTTCCCTGCCTTCCATCTCTTCAAAATTCTGGGTAATATCCGTTGAATGACAGGAGACGTCATACACGACTTCCTGAAAAGGGTCATGCCCGGATGCCGCAAGCTCCTGGAGCTTACCGATACGGATACGCATTTGTTCCTGCATGTCCTGCTCAGATTCGACCGTGTTTTCAAGATTTGGGTCAATTATATCCTGCATATATTATTTGAAGTCCTTTCTATCCTTTGGGTACCGGTCAGATCCTTAGCTCGGTTTACCGATTTTAACGATCTTGTATTTCAGTGTTCCCACAGGTGTAGCCACTTCAACAATCTGTCCCTTTTTCTTCCCGAGAATCGTCTGCCCGACAGGAGATTCCGTGGAGATCCGGTTCATGAATATGTCGCCTTCACTTGCATTTACCAGACTGTAATCTGCTTCTTCCTTAGTTTCTTCATCGCGAAGTGTAACAAGGGACCCAAGTGAGACCTTAGTCTTGCTGATTTCGTCTTCGTCGAGAACGCGGGCGTTCTTGAGCATATCTTCGAGTTCCATGATACGCGACTCATTTTTGGCCTGTGCTTCTTTCGCGTCATCATATTCTGAATTCTCAGAAAGATCTCCCTGTGCCCTTGCTTCTTTAAGGCGCTCTGATATTTCAGCGGACCTTACTGTCTTTCTATCGGCAAGTTCATCCTGTAATCTCTTAAGTCCTTCTACGGTAAATGCATTTCTCTCAAGTTCAACCATTTTTGGGCTCCTTTTCTACCTTGCGGCATTTCAAATGTATCTCTTTTCTACTATCCCCATAATTAGAAAACGCTTCATACTATCTCATCATCTGGGTCTGTCATTTTCTTTCTGGATTACATCATGTGCTCCGCCCTCGATAATCGAGGTTGAAGATACAACCACCAGTCTGGCTTTTTCCTGAAGTTCGTCGATTGAAGAAGATCCACAGGAACACATTGTCGATTTGACCTTCGCCATAGCCGCATCAAGGTTATCCTTGAGTTTTCCGGCATAAGGAACATAGGAATCAACGCCTTCTTCGAATGCCAGTTTTCCGCCGGCACCGCCTTCATCATACCGCTGCCAGTTTCTTGCGCGGTTGGAGCCTTCGCCCCAGTATTCTTTAACATAATTGCCGCCAACGAGCATTTTGCGGGTAGGACTCTCATCAAAGCGGGCAAAATAGCGGCCAAGCATGATGAAATCCGCACCCATTGCAAGGGCAAGCGTCATATGGTAATCGTGAACAATACCACCGTCAGAACAAATCGGAATATAGATTCCGGTCTTAAAATAATATTCATTTCTAGCTTTGGCGACAGCCAGGACTGCAGAAGCCTGTCCGCATCCTATTCCCTTCTGCTCACGTGTAATGCAGATTGATCCGCCGCCGATACCAACTTTTACGAAATCTGCTCCGGCATCTGCAAGATACTGAAAGCCTTCCGCATCAACAACATTACCGGCTCCCACCATGATATCCGGGTTATAGGACTTAATCCAGGCAAGAGTCTTCATCTGCCATTCAGAAAATCCGTCGGATGAGTCAAGGCAGAGAACATCCGCCCCGGCCGCAACGAGAGCCGGTACCCGCTCCATATAATCGCGGGTATTAATTCCGGCGCCCACCATCAGACGCTTATTGGGATCGAGAAGTTCAAGGGGATTCTCCTTATGAGAATCGTAATCCTTACGAAAAACCAGTCCAACCAGATTATCATTCTCATCCACAATCGGCAGCTGGTTAACCTTGTGTTCCCAGATAATATCATTGGCTTCCTTAAGCGTTGTACCCTCTCTTGCAATAACCAGATGATCAAAAGGCGTCATAAACTGCAGAACATTTGTAGAAGGATCCATACGGCTCACACGGTAATCACGGGAAGTAACAAGTCCCAGAAGCTTACCGTTGGGAGAACCGTCATCTGTTACGGCCGCCGTCTGATGTCCTGTTTTCTCTTTAAGTTCCAGAACATCGGCAAGCGTTGCTCCCGGTACAAGATTGGAATCAGAAACAACAATACCGGCTTTGTGCTTCTTGGCTTTGCGGACCATATCACACTGCTCTGCGATTGGCTGTGATTGAAATATAAAAGAAAGACCGCCGTATTTGGCAAGAGCTACTGCCATACCCGAATCGGAAACAGACTGCATGATAGCTGAAACCAAAGGTACATTAATCTTAATCTTTGGTTCCTCTTTGCCTTTCCTGTATCTGACAATAGCCGTAGATAGATCGACTTTTTCGGGAGTATTCTCCGCCCTCGTCAGATTAGGTACCAGAAGGTATTCACTGAAAGTGCGGGATTCCTCCGCAAAAATCATCGCCATAAATGAAATCCTCCTTTTTGTCTCTCATATGTTGTCTATAAATAGTTTCAAATAGTTGCCTAATATGATAGCACAAAAGTCCTATAACACGCTACCCGAAGATTATCATTTTATTTCCATCAGATTATGTGATTTTGCATATCCGAAAACGAATTATACGTGCATTATTCATTCTATTTACCAGAATGCTTTTAGTCAAATAGAAACGGCAAAAATACATGGCTTTTCGACTTTATATAAGGAAATATAAGAAAAGTGACCCGATCGCCTCCAAAAAGGCAGCATCGGATCACTGTTTCAGGTGAAACCATACGCTACGATCAACCAAAGCTGACAAATCTTATTTCCTTGATTGAAAGCGTAGTGTCGCCCGCAGAAGAAAAAGGGCCGCCAGAGTGATAACAGCCTCAGGAATCAGATATATTCCATTATATCCGAGTGAATATACCCACACAGCCTGTCCCTCGGGTGCATACGCCGCATAAAATACGATTCCCGAGATGAAAGAAAATACAAGTCTTCCAAGCATGGCGACTACGGTAGCAAGAATAATCTTCCAATAAGGAATCAGGCTTAGTCTTCTGAGGATATTTGTTTCCTCTTTGCGCGCCGATGTCCTGGCCGCAAAAAAGCCTGCTGTTCCGAGCGCCGTGAATGCCAGCGTATAATCACAAAGCACCTGAAGCGGCGACAGAATGTATCCGCCGATCATAACCTGTAAAACACTGTACATCAAAGCCACGCCCAGGCCCCAGCCCGGCCCGAAACAAAGCGCATAAAGAATAATGGGAAGCATGGATGCAAGCGTTACTGACCCGCCCTGAGGCATCTCAAACAGCTTGATGAGGGACAGCACCTCCGCAAGAGCAAGACAGATTCCTCCGGCGGCAACCGCCATGATCTTTTCCCGATTGTCAGATGATTGAATTTGATTTTCAGACATAAAAAAACTCCTCCTTTTATGTCCGACAGATGAACAAGGAGAAGCGATGCTTCAGCTATGATCCCTCCGCCGGCATTATCCGGTTCAGGTAAATCGGGTCGATACTTCGTTAGTTTGTATCCTCTCAGCCGGTACGTGAACCAGCTCCCCACATATGAACATAGAAAATAATACCGCATAGCCGCAAAAAGATCAAGAGTTGAGACATGATAATGTGTTGTTGGATAACGGGTTTTCATTTTATCCAAAAAAGAGACCCTAAACAGTCAGATCATTGATTCCGCAGGCACGCATAAACTGATCTATTTCTGAGGAATAGATTGACGGCGCAACATCGAAAGACATTATGTGCTCCGCATCCTGCACGATCAGAATCCTTTTGGGCGACTGAATTCGTTCAAAAAGCGAATCGCTCATAAAGGGAGGAACAAATGTATCGGCTGTTCCGTGTATCAGAAGAACCGGCACGGTTACTTTGTCCGCCCGGGCAATGGGCGAGATCTGGTTAATCGAGTATCCCAGTTTTTTCTGTGCATACCGACTGACCTCACGCAGCAGCAACCTCGGGGGAAAGTGGTACATCTGCCGTATTTTATATTGCAGCTGACGGTCCAGTGAATCATACGGGCTATCGGCCACCACGCCTATGACGGAAGGCGGCAGATGTCCGCTTCCCGCAGCGATCAGCACGGCAGCGGCGCCCATGGACCAACCGTGATAGAGGATCGATAACGGCCCCTCGAGGTGCTTCTCCATAAAGGCTGTCCACATAAGGATATCCTGACTGTCAGGCAAGCCATACCCTATGTAACGCCCCCCGCTCATTCCATGTGCCCGCAGATGAGGAATGAGAATATGACAGTCTGATTTTTCCAGATACATTTGAGCAAATGCCGCCATATTGGAAGGATTATCCCTCCATCCATGGATAAGTACCACTACTAATTTAGTATCCTTATTCTGAGCAGGGCGATAATAGGCAAAAAGCTCATGCCGGTCATAAGATGCAATTGATAAATCCTGAAATTCAAGACGGTGTGAATAAAACCAATTCTGTCCGCGTCCATATATAGTATCCTGCTTGATTTCTTTGGGTGATCTGTCATACGCAGGCTTGGGGAAAGGACGGTCAAATATTACATGAAATGCGTGTCGTGTCAGAAAATAAATGGCTGCAAAAACTAGCGCCAGTAAAATCAGGAATAAAACAACTGCCATGATAATCCAAAAAGATGATGAATCTGAACTTGGCAATGTTATTCGCCCCCTCTTGTTCCTATCAGGCTGCAAATCTCATCCATCTCGCGCGGAACAAAGGACGACAGTACTTCGCAGCCGTCTTCAGTAACAAGTACATCATCTTCAATTCGAAATCCTATACCCAGCTGCGGTATATATATGCCGGGCTCTACAGTAATAACCATGCCGGGTTCCAAAGGAATTTCCCGAAGGCAATGGTCATGTACATCATGCCCCATATGGTGTGATACAGAATGCCAGTAGTAATTTGAAACATCAGCTTCTGCGGGACTGTCTCCCGGGATGACGCCCATGATTTCCAACTGTTCCTGCGCTGTTTTTTTAACTTCATTATTTATATCAGATAAGTACATACCTGGTCTGATCGTCTTGAAAGCAGTCTCCTGACAGGCACGAACGGCATCATACAGTGCTCCCTGCTGAGGAGTAAAACACCCGTCAGCCGGAAAAACACGGGAGATATCTGCACAAAGTCCTGCTACGCGTCCTCCGACATCTATTTGTACAAGTTCACCGCTTTTTGCTTTGCCTGTCGGATTCATATGATGCAGGCAAAGTGCATTGGGTCCTGCCGCAAATATCGATGTAAAAGCAGGTACAAGGCAGCCCCGTCTTGCCAGTGCATAATCAAACGCGCTGGATAAAGAAAGTTCCGTGACATCCGGCCTGAACGCGCCGGCTATTTCGCGAATTGCCTGATCAGTCAGTTCAATTGCCTTCTTAATCATTTCAACTTCACAGAGTTCTTTTACCATGCGGATTCTTGCCATAAGCGGACCGATCTTAATCACTTCCCGTTCTTTATGCAAAGACCTCAGGGATTTTTCAAAACGCTTGCCGGGCCCGTTTGTAAGACCCTCTTCACAGGCAACAGGCAGAGAAGAATCTGAAATAAACGGCTGCAGAAAATCATCAAATGCAGGAAGATAAAAAACATCCGATATTCCTGACAATACTCTCGCTTCTTCTATCCTCATACGTCTGCCTGTCCAGCGTTCTTTGAGAGGATCGGCCGTCTGAACGAACAGTACTGATCTTACATAACTTTGCGTCTTACTGATAACCAGTACAGACTCCTCCTGCTCAATTCCGGCCAGATAGAAAAAATTGCGGTTGGCAAAAAAGCGATACTCGGAATCAGCCGACATAGTGACAGCTTTCCCGGCAAAAACTACAACAAGAGCACGTTCCGGAAGACGCGACAATAACTTCTTGCGATTCTCGTCAAAAAACGAGGCAGGCAAAGTAATCTCTCTAACATCATCAGTCATCGTGTAGGCTCCCCGGATTTAACATTGTATTCGTCAAATAGAATTGTATTATTGATATACCCCAAAGTGGCTCCCGAGGATCTGCGGATCAGTCCTGGATTTCCAATGACAATAGAATTGTCGGGAACATCAAAATTGACATAGGCACCGGGAGCAATCAGGACATTATTACCAATGCGGATGCTGCCGACAATGATCGCATTGGCACCAATCCAGACATAGTTTCCGATGTCCGGCGAGCCCTTCTTCGGTCCGCGGAACTGTGTTCCAATTACAACACCTGTTGAAATATTAACATTGTGCCCAATCACGGTCTTAGGGTGAATTATGATTCGTCCGTAATGTGCAATATAAAGACCCTTGCCAATTCTGGTCTCAAAAGGTATCTGAAAGTGATACTTTCTTGATTTGCGGTTCAATCCTGCATTATAAAAACTGAACGCCAGGGCGTTTTTATAATATTGCAGGGATTTTCGAGAATTTACTATCTTCAAATAATAATATTGGGTACGACGAAAAGAGTTCAGATACCGGAATTCAGGACTTGAAATCCACTCCTGAACGAAGGTCAGATAAACCTTATCATTTCGTCTGTTGTTGCCAGTGAACCGATAAAGATCACTGTAAACGATATCTTTGAGTTCCTCGGTCATCCTTACCCCTTTGTATGCAGAAGACAGTCTATATATAATGAATTATCTTATCTCTTTTTAAGCAAATGAGCAACATTTATTCTGCGGTTAACCTGTATCTCTTATTTGCCTCTTATTTGATGCTTATTTGAATGTTGATAAAATGCACATTCGGCCTATTTTGATTCCGTTTAAATCTACCGTTTAAATCTATCATACATGAACATATCATACATGAACATCTTGACGCAAGACGGATGACACTCTATAATCGAATAGCGTTTGTTCATGACAACATGTAGATAAATGCAGCGACCAGACGGAGAAGTATCGAAGTGGTCATAACGGGGCGCACTCGAAATGCGTTTGCCGGGAAACCGGCACGAGGGTTCGAATCCCTCCTTCTCCGCCACAATATTAATCAATGTGCCGAAAAGGACGATAGATAAAAACTATTGTTCTTTTTCGCGTACTCTCTAATAAATTTATGATAACATATTTCACTTTAGATCAATAGTATTTTTATTCACACCTTGTCAAATTTTTGTTGCATTTCTTGGTGATCATATTTTGCTATGAAATTTAGGAAATAGTATGGCGTATCGTCCAGAAGCAAATTGGTTAGATAAAAATAATCGCTGGCAGATAAATGCATATAATGAAGCCGGTGCAAGAAAAACTTTTACCTCCAATACTCCTGGACGAACTAGAAAGCGAATGTGCCAAGATAAAGCAGACGAATGGATTCGACTAGGAACCATATCTGCTTCCGCTAGGCTATCCATTTGTCTAGATAACTACATCCTTTTTCTAAAGCAATACGGAAAAGTCAACGGTTTTTCGGACATCTTGGCTTTAACTCTTTTGTATTCCTCAACAAATGTTGTCTGGGATATAGAAAATGATTTTGTCTTACTTATTTAGTTCCTCCCGTGTTCCGGTTGGCTATTTTCGTAAAACTGGATAATACAATCCCTTCGCTCCCTTTCTATTACAGAAAGTTCTTCACAACTACGGATTGTTCCGCCCCTATATTCTGCATTGGTACTATCCCGCTCACAGCTTCCGGCTGCTTGTCGGTTTCCCTTTTCATCAGAATAGTAGGTTCTCATGTCCCATATAGAAGCCTGTGCTACGTTCATGCATCTTCACTCCGACTACCGCTTAGACCGTAAACAGGTATCGTCTAAACTCTTTTCACAAGAAGCCCACCGTCTTGCTTTTGGCAGTATATGAGCATTTCGAAGCGTCATCGATGGTTCACTTGCGTTCATCTCCATAACACGTATCTGACCAGTTAATTCCGGTCTTTTCCCTTACGCTCAGCACCGCTACTTTTGATAACAGCACCTCAGGGTGATTTAAAACCCTCACCTGCATGATGATTTTGAAGGGCCTACCTACATCTTCCATATAGTTACACCATTTTCATGGCTTTTCATGACACACGAAGGCCGAAGCTTTTTTAGAATATAGTTCTCCTCTTCAAGCTCTGCAATCCGGCTTCTCAGCCCGCTCACATCTTCCTATTGCTGCTCCATCTTCGACTTGTCGCCTTCTGGTGTATATTTTTTCCGCCAGATAGAAATCATGATGGAGGTGATTCCCATGCTCTTGGCAGCTTCCGTTACCGGCCGCTCGCTGCTGTAACTCGTGCGAACGGCACGTTTCTTGAATTCATCATCATATTTTCTGCGATTTGTTGGCATTTTGATAAGCTCCTTTGACTTTGCTTGTATCTTATCAAACTGCCCGAAATTTTAACACTGACCCGTATCATTCCTCAGCGCGTTGCAGATTTAGTTGCAGATTCGGGTTTTATGCCATCGTTATTGAATCTAGTAATATTCAACTTGCCTCTCTTTGTGCAGCACCCTTGATGAGAGGCTTTATTTGAACATGTAGTTTCGCCTCAAAAACGCCCAAAATTACACTAAAATGTATCCTTTTTCCAATAAATTCAACACGAAATCTCAGCTGACCGTACCAGTTATCGTTGAACGCGTACACCTGCACCCTTCATAAGTGCTTCGACTTCTTTAACCCGTACCGTGCTTGTGTCTCCCGGTGTTGTCATAGCTAAAGCACCATGTGCAGCACCATAGTCAACTGCTTGCTGAGGATCTTCAGTCTTCATAAGACCATAAATGAGACCTGAAGCAAAACTATCACCTCCGCCTACACGATCGAATATTTCAAGGCCTTTGTATTCCTGAGATGTATATATCTTTCCATCACTCCAGACAATAGCTGACCAGTCGTTCAAGGTTGCTGTTTTTACCGATCTCAGTGTGTTTGCGATGACCTTCATGTTGGGATAATCTCTGGAAACCTGATTGATCATATTTTCATATCCACTAACATCAAGAATTTTCAGATCACCTCTATTGCCTTTTACTTCATATCCAAGACAGGCTGAGAAATCTTCTTCATTTCCGATCATTACATCAATGTATGGACTGATCTCTTTGTTTACTTTCTGAGCTTTATCTTTTCCTCCAATATCACTCCACAGTGAAGGTCGGTAATTCAAATCATAACTAACAATCGTACCGTATTTTTTTGCTGTTTCAATTGCTTCAATCACGACTTGAGAGCTACTGAGTGAAAGGGCGGCATATATACCGCCAGTATGAAACCAACGAACACCCAGGACTCCGAAAATATACTCCCAGTCTATATCTCCCGGCTTAATCTGACTAACCGCTGTATTGCCCCGATCAGAAACACCAAGAGCACCGCGCACACCGAATCCACGCTCTGTAAAGTTCAGTCCATTTCGGACTTTACGTCCAATACCGTCATAAGGTACCCATTTTATGAAAGAAGTATCAACCCCACCCTGCATAATCAAGTCTTCAATCAAATAGCCGATATCATTCTCAGCCAAAGCAGTGACAACCGCGGTTTTCATCTGAAAACATTTTCGAAGACCACGGGCAACGTTATACTCGCCGCCGCCTTCATAGACATCAAATTGACGGGCACATCTTACTCTGGATTCTCCGGGATCCAGGCGCAGCATCACTTCACCGAGGGATAGTTGATCGTAGGTACAGGAACCTGATTTTTTGATGTTTAGATCCATTTTTTCACCTCATTTGACTTATTCAACTGATTAATGTTAAGAAGGTCTATGTCGTCCTGAACTATATTTTTGTTATTTTCATGTATATGTCAACTAAAGCAAAATAGCATTCATCAACCTGTCCCGAAGGAAAAGTCGACACGTTTGAAAGTACCATATCAAGCAGCAAATGGATCAGATAATGACAAAAAACGGATTGCCGCCATTGAAACGGAACTGCTATTCGGATTTCACAAAAATTGAAATGCTGTCTTTTACAAATTCCATCCCATCTTTGATAACTTTTGCTTCAAATCCTCTGCGGATTAACTGAGAAGTGGTTCTCGGTATGCTGATTGTTGTCACTTCTCCTCCCTTTACCAGGAGGTTGGAAACGGCAATGTAAAGTACAGAATTTTCGGCAGTTCAAGTACAAAGAATTCGGCAATCAAAGTACAAAATTTTCGGCAATAGAAATACAGAGAATCCGGCAACGGGTTTGC